>Ga0070741_10001044_pt1 | contig 89795 bp, 70 predicted proteins | sample Coa_R1_4_FD_66440 | JGI IMG/M metagenome (GOLD analysis project Ga0070741, IMG submission 66440) | Surface soil microbial communities from Centralia Pennsylvania, which are recovering from an underground coalmine fire - Coalmine... | ecosystem: Environmental > Terrestrial > Soil > Unclassified ... | reverse complement strand
TTGGTGTAGTAGAGGCGGCAGAGGACAGAGCCGGCATCGACCTTTTCGCCTACCTTTACCTCCAGGATCACACCGACAGCCGGATCGATCGCGTCTTCTTTACGTTCCCGGCCGGCGCCAATCATGTTCGAGGCGATGCCTATATCCTCAGCATCAATGACGCTGACATAGCCGGAGCGCGGCGAGGTGACTTCGCGCATACCGGTGGCATTGGGCAGCAGCTCGAACTTATCCAGGCACTGCGAATTGCCGCCTTGCGCCTCGACCACTTCCTTGAATTTGCGGTAGCCGGAGCCATCCACCAGATTCTTCTCGGCGGTGCGGCGCGCATCGTCCAGCGACGGCGCTATCTTCGACAGATAGATCATGCGGGCGGCCAGCTCGATGGAGAGTTTCGTGAGATCGGTCGGCCCGGCATTTTGGAGCGTCTGCGACGCTTCCATTACTTCGAGCGCGTTGCCGACGGCGAACCCGAGCGGCTGGTTCATGTCGGTAATCAGGGCCTGCACACGCTTGTCCATGCGTCGTCCGATGCCCACCATCATCTGTGCCAGGCGGCGGGCATCTACCTGCTTCTTCATGAATGCTCCGCTGCCGACCTTCACATCCAGCACCAGCGCGTCGATTCCCTCGGCCAGTTTCTTGGACATGATCGAAGAAGCGATCAGGGACACGGCTTCGACCGTGCCGGTAACATCGCGCAAAGCGTAGAGCTTGCCATCAGCCGGCGCGAGCTGCGCCGTCTGCCCCACAAAGCAAAGCCCGTGAGTCATGAGCTGTTGACGCACCTGGTCGATCGTGAGATCCGTGCGGAAGCCCGGAATTGACTCCAGCTTGTCCAGCGTGCCGCCCGTATGTCCCAGCGCTCGGCCCGACATCATCGGCACTACTACGCCGGCAGCGGCGGCCAGAGGCGCTACGATCAGGCTGGTTTTGTCCCCTACGCCGCCCGTCGAATGCTTGTCGACCTTGATGCCCGGCACCGAGGAGAGATCCAGCAGTTCGCCGGAGCGCATCATGCACTCCGTCATGCGGCTGACTTCGCGATCAGTCATTCCGGAGAAAAAAACGGCCATTAAAAAGGCCGACATCTGATAGTCCGGGATCTCACCGCGTGTGTACCCGTCTACCAGAAAATCGATCTCCTCCGGAGTAAGCTCCTCTCCGTCACGCTTGCGCTGGATCAGGTCAACTGTACGCATTATGAGACACTTAGGCTAACACCTGCGAGTGGCGAAAGTAAAGAAACGGGCCGGAAAGAAAATTGCGCTCAGGAGGTGAGCCCAGCAATCGGGACGCGGTATTGCCCTCGAAATATCTCGGCGAACAAGCCAAGAATTTCGTTGTGAAGCTGCCCGTTGTCTGCCAGCAGATGCGGGCTCGTGAGCTGGTTTACATTGCCGTGCATATCCGAGACGCGGCCGCCCGCCTCGGAGATCATCAAAACGCCGGCTGCCATGTCCCAGGGATTCAGACCGAATTCCCAGAAAGCATCCAGACGCCCGCAAGCGACCCATGCCAGATCGATTGCCGCCGAACCGGTACGCCGCACTCCATGAGTGGCCATGGCCATCTGATGGTAGAAGTGGATGTTGATGCTCATATGGCGTTTCCGGCTTGGGAAACCTGTGCAGACCAGGCTGTTTTCCAGGCGCGCGACGTTCGACACCCTGATCCGGCGGTTATTCATGTATGCGCCGCCTCCGCGCTCAGCCGCGAACATTTCCTGGCGAATGGGATCGAAAATGACGCCGGCGACCAGCTCGCCGGCATGTTCGAGCGCGAGGGTCACATTGAATATGGGGAAGGCGTGCGCGAAATTCGTGGTGCCATCCAGCGGATCGACATACCAGCGAAATTCGGAGGTGCTGCTATGGCCGCCGCCTTCTTCAGCCACGATGCCGTGAGTGGGGAAATGCGACCGGATGCGCTCGACAACCAGGCGTTCCGAGGCACGGTCCGCCTCCGTCACTAAATCGAATTCGCCCTTGAGCTCGAACGGGATGCGCCGCTCGAAACAGTGCGCCAGCAGCGCTCCGGCTTCTCGCGCAATCTCAACCGCCGTCTCCAGATAATCACTCATTTCGGGATGCGAAGCATCGCAGTGCGCCGGGCGGGCGCCTTACGACGCCTCCTCGGCAAGATACTTGATCTCGTGCTTGAAAATGAAAAGATTCGGCGCATTCTGTCTTGTGAGCCGAATAAAGGAGTGGTCGTAATATTCAATAACACCGCTCACGACTTCGCCGTCGGCGAGATGGATGCGCACAGGCGACGCCTTGTCGATCAATTGCTTCAGATAACGGACTTCCTCAAAAGTCTGCTCGGGCGCCCGTGTGCTCGATTTACCGTGCTTTGCCGTAGCTATTTCTCCTGGTGACCCTTCCGTTGCGGGGCAATGCTGGTGCGAGCACCCGGCGAACCGGAATCACTGATCGCATCCCCATAATAGCCATTGCGTGTGACGACTCGCAAATCGGCGCGCTGAACGCGGAGTTCCAACCGGTGAAAAGGGTCCCGGCTGAGCGGCACATTTTTGGGATAGAAGCCCAGGAGATACTGTGTCCGCAGCTCTTTTATAATCGCGGCGAAGGCGTCGTCAAGCGAGCGGATCGTCGGAGCAAATACGCGGCCTCCAGTCCACGCCGCGAGCGTCGTCAGGGCATTCTCGCCGCCGATGTTGCGTCCCGCATCATTCTTAATCGGCACTACCAGCACCGGATAGATCACCGAGTCAGCGTACTGCGCTGCCCGCACGGCGCTATGGAAGTCTTTACTGCTGGTCGTATCGCCGCCATCGGTAACCACGACCATGATCTTGCGTCCCTCTCTCGACTCCAGATCGTGGGCCGCCAGGTAAATGGCATCGTAGAGAGATGTCCCGGCCTCAGAGCGCAGAGTTTTCAAAGAGCGCTCGAGCGGACCGTGGTTATGAGTGAAGTAATTATGCAGGGTTACCTGGTAATTGAAGCTGTAGAGGGCTACTTTATCGTCAGGATTACCAGAGGAGAACAGAGCTTTCAGAAAGCGGCTGACCGAATCAAGCTCGTATCGCAGCTCGATGCCGGTGGACCCGCTCGTATCAACCAGAAGCGCGATTGAGAGCGGCTGGTCCGTTTGGCGTTCGAACACCGAGATCTCCTGGCGCACGCCGTTATCGAAGATCTGAAAATCGCTCTTCTCAAGAGAGCCGACCAGCTCACCGGCGGGATTTTTGACCGTCGCCAGCACCCGCACCAGGTTGACATCGACACGGATCACCTCGTTCTGGGCTGCCAGCGGCGCCACCCAAGACGCTGCCAGGACCCAGCCGGTAAGGCCGGAACAGATCACAACAGCGCGGCACAGCCACTTACGTTTTGCCGGCAAGGGGGGCATGCTGGTCCCATTCTCCTTCGACCCAGACTTCCCCATCCGCGAAGAACTCTTTTTTCCAGATCGGCACGCGTTTTTTCAGGCGGTTGATCCCTTCGAGGGCGGCGTCGAAGGCAGGTTTGCGATGCGCGGCTGTAACAACCACTGCCACGCTGGTCTCACCGATTAGCAAACGCCCCAGGCGATGAATCATTCCCACGTGGTCGATGGCGTAAGCATTCGCGAGCTCACGTCCAATGGCCGCCATCTGCCGGATCGCCATCGGCTGGTAGCACTCATATTCAAGAAATCGCGTACGCCGCCCATTGCTATGATTCCGGACTACGCCTTCAAAGGTGACTACGGCGCCATCTCCGCCGTTGAGCAAGGCGTCGACCAGCCGGCGCGTATTGATCGGATGGCGGGTCAACGCAAACTGATTTCCGCCCTCCGTGATCTCTTCAACAAACGCGGCCGTTCCCCCGCTCACCGGTGGAAGGAATGCGATTTCGTCGCCGTCGCGCGCAGGGGTCTCAAGCTCGGAAAATTCGCGGTTTCGCGCCAGCATAATGCTGCCGGCAAGCTCACGAATCCGCGGCACGCGTCCGGCATAATGATCGAATACATCGGCCAGACTCGCGCCCTCGCGAATCTCGAGCTCATCCTCGGCTATGCCCACCAGGTCCTTTAGCAGCCCGAAGAATAAAACTCGAATATGCATTTGAGCCAATAGTAGCAGACGCGATCCGGACACTCGGGGTTTCGGAATCGTCGAGCAACTATAATCTTGCGATGCAGGTTCACGAGACGCAGATCCGCGTGCGCTACGCCGAAACCGATCAGATGGGTGTGGTCTATTACGCCAACTACCTGGTATGGATGGAAGTCGGCCGCGTGGAGTACTGTAAGGCCCTGGGGTTCAGCTACAAACAGATGGAGATGGAAGATGGCGTCTTTCTGGCGGTGGCCGAAGCCACCTGCCGGTATTCGTCCCCGGCGCGGTTTGATGAAGATGTCCGGATCCGAACCTGGGTTGCGGAAGCGAACTCGCGAATGGTGCACTTCCATTACGAAATGATTGCCGATGAGGACCGCCGCAAGGTCGCGTCGGGCGTTACCAAACACGTCTTCCTGGGGCGGGACATGCGGCCATGCCGGATGCCGGAAAAGTACCGCGAGAAGTTCGGCCTAGCGCCGGTGGGGCTCTCGCCAAGCCGCTAAGCCGCAAAGGCGCGAGCAGTCACGGATTCTTTGCGTCGTAGCGGCTTGGCGAGAGACACCAGACTCGCCGCCGAGCCGCGATACAATACTCGTTCATCATGAGCCAGCGCTTTCCCATCGCCGCCATCACTGACGAGTTTTCTCCGGAACTGGAAACGGCGGCGCGTTCCATGTCTGAGATCGGCATGGTGGCCGCCGAGCTGCGCATGGTATTCGGCAAGAACATCATCGACCTCAGCGATCAAGAGCTTGATCGCGCCGCTGGCATCCTCAAAACCCATGGCCTAGCCATCATCTCGATCGCTTCACCGCTGTTGAAGTGCGTGCTCCCGGATTCGCCAGAGATCGACCCGCGGTTTCAACAGGACATGTTCGCGGCCAAGTACAATTTCGAGGATCAACCGCGCCTGGCGGCCCGTGCGTTTGAGATCGCGCGGCGTACGGGAGCAAACATTGTGCGCGTATTCTCGTACTGGCGTACGGTCGATCCGGAACAATGCTTCGATCGCGTCGTCGCGGCGCTCGAGGACTTAGCCCGGCAGGCCGCAGCGCATGACCTGATCATCGGCCTCGAAAACGAGCATGCCTGCAATATCTCGACTGCAGCCGAGACCGCGCGCGTGCTCCAGGCGATTAATCATCCCAATCTCAAAGTGGTGTGGGACCCCTGCAACGCCTACATCTCCGGCGAAATTCCGTATCCGGACGGATACCGCCTACTTCCGCCAGGCCGCATCGTGCATGTCCACGCGAAAGATTGCTTCGTTGAAGACCACAAACCGATCTGGGGAGCACTTGGGGAAGGCGGTATCGACTGGAAGGGGCAGATCGACGCGCTAGAGCGCGACGGCTACCGAGGCTACATCAGCCTGGAGACGCACTGGCCCGGGCCGGGGGGCGACAAGCACCTGGCCAGCATGATCTCCGGCCGGAATCTGAAATCCATGGTTGCAGCCGCCTGAGACCCCGTCAGCCCTGTTTCTTTTTCTCCAGGTTCCACAATCCGCGCGACAAGGCGCGGCCGCAAAAAGGGCAGTAGTTAATACCCACGTAGGTCCGCCGCTCGCCTCCGGAGATCAGGAAATATTCCGTGTCGATCTCCGTGAGCAGCCTGCCGTCGGTGAGCTGCCAGGGCTGCGCATGGCGCGCCACTTCCAGGTCTACCATCCGATCGAACTCTTCGCAGCAGGTCACCGCGCTATTGTAGCCGCAGGAGTCACACCATATATTGCAAGTTGGAACCGTGCGTAGGATAGGCCCAGAGTACGTCGCGTAGAGAATCGGCGCGAAGCCCGGTTCGGATGGCGAGTGCGAAGACATTGATGACCTCGTCGGCGCCCTCGCCTAATACGTGCGCACCGAGAATCCGGCCGGTCTCCTCCTCGATGATGACCTTGAATCCGGAGCACTCCTCCGCAATGCGGCGCGAAGAGTACCAGCCGGTGGTGTCCTTAAAAATGCGGCGGAAGCGCAAGCCCTCCGCGCGGGCAGCCTCTTCGTGCATTCCCACGGCAGTAAGCGGTGGGATGGTAAAAACAACCGACGCCAGGCCTGCGTAATTCAGTTTGCGATGATTGCCGCGGATCAGGTTGTCAGCCGCGATACTTCCTTCGTAGCCGGCCACGGGCGTAAGCGGCGCGCCGCTGGCTGCGGCATCGCCGGCGGCGTAAATCGCCGGATTCGTTATGCTCTGCAAAAATTCGTTCACCTTCACACCCCGGCGCTCCGCCTCCACGTTGGCGCTTGCAAGATTCAAGTCGTCGAGCGGCGGCACACGGCCGGCGGCGTGGACCACGAGGTCTGCGGGAAAGCGCTGCTCGCCCGCTTTTGTCTTGGCAACAGCCACCAACCCCTGCGCGTTTTTCACAACACCGGCGGCCTCGGTTCCAAGTTCCACTCGTATGCCCAGGCTGCGAGTATGAGCCACCAGGTTTCCAACCAGGTCCGGATCGAAGAGCTCGAGCGGGCGCTCGCCTCGATGGAGAATGGTTGCGGCGGCGCCCGCCCGCGCGGCAATATGCGCGAACTCGAAAGCGATATAACCACCGCCAATAAACACAATGCGGGCCGGCATGCGCTCCAGTTCCAGGAAATCGTCGCTCGTGGCCAGGAGCGATTCGCCTTCGATATGGAGACGAGCGGGGGCGGCGCCGGCCGCAATCACGGCGGAACGAAAGCTCAACAGGTCTTCGCCAACGCGAATCGCCGCCGGTCCTTCGAACCGGGCGCGGCCATGGAACGCGGCGATACCCTGTTCGGCAAAGTCCCGTTCGCGCGATTCGGGGACCGGGTCCGTGAACGTCCGCTTGAAGCGCATCAAAGCGGGCCAGTCGAGCGACGCGCGGCCGGAGTCGAACCCCTTGCCTTGCATGCGGCGCGCCCAATCCGCCAGACTCGCGACTCCTACCAGCACCTTTTTGGGATCGCAGCCACGCAGAGCGCAGGTTCCCCCGAACGGCCGCGAATCGATAACGGCCACGCTCCATCCCTCCTTTCGGCAGCGCCCCGCAACCGTCGAGGCAGCCACTCCGGTGCCGACTACGACAAGATCGAAGTTCTGTTTCATTAGCTCCTCCAGCCCGCATCTCATTCTGCATCGGAAGCGCCCTTGCAGGGTGTCTTGTAACCCTCTTTTGCAGTGCGTGATATTCTGGGAGCAATACGAGGGCTTTGTCGATGCGCCTCCGCTTGCTGGTCCCTTCCGCTCTGCTGATGGTATCGCTCACGGTCCTCGGATTCCAGGCCACATTCCGCCAGTTTCCGGAAGTCGAAGACAACCCGTCCGAGATTCCTCCTAACGCCTACGAAAAGACCGAGTGGGCCTTCGCGCGACTACAGTATCCGTCAGGCCGGTTCGCGGGTTATTGGGGATACCGCGGAAGCTGGCCGACCGATTACCCAAAAGCAGACCGCCAATTCGTGCAGGGCGTCCGCCGGTTGACCCGCATCCATGTACGATCCTCCGAGCAGGTAGTCGATCTCGACACTGACGAAATTTACAATTGGCCATGGATTTATGCCGTCGAGGTGGGCCATTGGAACCTCACTGATGCCGAATGCGCACGCCTCCGTGAATATCTGCTGCGCGGAGGATTCCTGATGGTGGACGACTTCCACGGAACTTACGAGTGGGAAGTGTTCATGCAAAGCATGGCCCGAGTATTCCCGGACAGGCCAGTGGTCGAGATCGACGACAAAGACGCCATCTTTCATGTGCTCTACGATCTCGACGAGCGTGTGCAGGTCCCGGGCATCCAATACTGGTATACCGGGCGGATCTTTGAGAAGGACGGCGTGACGCCGCACTGGCGGGCAATTTATGACGACAAGAACCGGATCATGGTGGCCATTTGCTTCAACCAGGACAACGGCGACGCCTGGGAATGGGCCGATTCTCCCCGTTATCCGGAAAAGTACGCTTCGCAGGCCTATCGCATGGGCATCAACTACATCATCTATGCGATGACCCATTGAGATCGCTTCAGGGACGCTACGCCAGATGTTTGAATTTCTGTTCAAATACCCGAGCACGATTTTTCGCAAGGGGCAGTTTGTGCTGCTGGCTCCCTGGCCGGCTTGGGTCCTTGTTGCGGCGATTCTGATTGCCGGCGCGGTGCTGTTCTGGCACGTGCGCCGCCATCACGGCCTGCTGACCGGTTCACGGCCGACGGCGATCTGGCTGCTCGAGACCGCAATGGTCGCATTGTTGCTTGCCCTTCTGTGGCATCCCGCCATCAGCATTGCGACGCTGCGGACGCAGCAGAACGTGATTGCTCTGCTGGTTGATGATTCGCGCAGCATGAAGATCGCCGAGAGCGGCGGAAGCCGCTTGGAGCAGGAGAAGGCGCTGCTCAAAAGCGGGCTGCTGGACGCGCTGGGCCGAAGGTTTCAGATACGGCTCTACAGATTCGGCAAAGATGTGGAACGGATCAATAAGGCGGAGCAGTTGCAAGGCGAGGCCAGCGCTTCGCATATCGGCGAGAGTTTAAAACAGGTCCTGGCGGAGTCCTCGACAGTGCCGTTGGGAGCAGTCGTGCTGCTGAGCGACGGCGCCGACAACTCCGGCGGCATCGACCTGGAGACGATATCGGAGATCCGCGGCCGCAAGATTCCCGTGCACACGATTGGCTTCGGCCGCGAGAAGTTTGCCAGGGACATCGAAGTGAGCGATGTAGCGCTTCCAGCGCGGGCATTGGCCGATTCCCGCGTAAGCGCCCAGGTCACGCTCCGGCAGAACGGCTACTCGGGTCAGATGGCTCGCCTGCTGGTGAAGGAGGGCGGCAGAGTGCTGGCTTCCGAGCAGGTGCGGCTCAAGCCCGAGGGCACGGCTCAGACCGAGTCGCTCATGTTCAACGTGGGAGGAGGGGGCCCGAAAACCCTGCAGGTTTCCGTCGAGCCGCTTGCCGGCGAAGAGAACGGGAATAACAATGCCGTCAACCGGCTGATCAACGTGGAATCGCGCAAGCCGCGCATCTTATATATCGAAGGAGAGCCGCGGTGGGAGTTCAAGTTCATCCGCAGGGCCACGGAAGATGATCGGAATCTGCAATTGGTTTCCATGCTGCGGACGACGCCGAATAAAATCTACCGGCAAGGCATCGGCGACCCGAAGGAGCTCGAAGAGGGATTTCCGTCCAAAGCCGAGGACCTGTTCGTTTACCAGGGCCTGATCATCGGCAGCGTGGAAGCCGGCTACTTCACGCCCGCGCAGCAAGAGCTGATTCGAGATTTCGCAAGCCGCCGCGGCGGCGGAATTCTTTTTTTGGGCGGCCGCTTCGCGCTGGCCGACGGAGGATACGCGGCATCGCCGCTCGCGGAGCTGATGCCATTACAACTGCCGGACGGTAAAAGCAGTTTTCATCGCGACCAGGCCGCGCAGTCGCTTACTGCGGCCGGCCGCGAAAGTGTGATCTGCCGATTGGCTGAAGATCCGCGCGCCAATGAAGAGCGCTGGAAAAAGATGCCGCTGCTGGCAAACTACAACGACATGCGCGAGGCCAAAGCCGGAGCAGTGGTGCTGATGGAGGTGACGCCGCAGGGACGCCGGCCAATGCCGTTATTGGCCACGGAGAACTATGGCCGCGGGCGCACGGCGTTGTTTGCCACGGCGGGATCTTGGCGATGGCGGATGTGGCGGGATCACAATGACGCGAGCCATGCTGTTTTCTGGCAACAACTGCTGCGTTATTTGGTGGCCGACAGTCCCGGGCAGTTGTTGATCACTACGCCGCGCCAGGTCCTCTCGGACGAGACCGCGGTTGAGCTGCGAGCGGAGGTTCGCGACAAGACGTATAAACCTTTGGCGAATGCACGCGTCGAAGCGCATGTGATCGGGCCGCACGGTTCACGCCAAACCGTCGAGCTAGAGCCTAAGCCGCTCGAAGAGGGCGTGTACATGGCGCGATGGAACGCCGAGGCTCCGGGCTCCTACGTGGCCGAGGTGACGGCGCGGAACGGTAGCGAAGAGATTGCGCGCGACGTTTTGAGTTTTCGCCGCGAGGATGGCGTCGCGGAGAATTTCCGCGCCGTGCAAAATCGCGAGCTGCTGGAGAAACTCTCGGAGCAAACCGGCGGGCGCTACTACACGGCCAGCACCGCGCCGAAACTGGCCGACGAAATTGCCTACTCGGAAGCAGGCATCAGTTCCCGCGAAACGCTGGACCTATGGGATATGCCGGCCGTGTTTCTGGCGGCGCTCCTGCTGCGCGGCGCGGAATGGGTACTGCGGCGGAAGTGGGGCGTCGTATGAGAGTGGCGGTTCTGCTGCTATGGTGCGCACTTGCCGCCTCGGCCTCTACGTTTTACGTCGCGGTCGGCGGCTTAGGCGGCGAGCCTGATTATGAGCAGCGCTTCTCGATGTGGGTCCGCGAAGTAGAGATGGCGCTCAAGCCCGCAGGAGCTGAGGCGAAGGTCCGCACAATCGAGTCTGCGACACGCGACCAGGTTCGCGAGGCGTTGGATTGGGTAGCGGGGGAGGCTAAGCCGCAGGATGCGTTCGTACTGATGCTCATCGGGCACGGCACCTTTGATGATCACGACTACAAATTAAACTTGCGCGGTCCCGACCTCACGGCAGCGGAGCTTGCGCAACTGCTCGACCGGATCCCCGCGGGGCGCCAACTGGTGGTCAACATGACCAGCGCCAGCGGGGGCTCGCTCGAAGTGCTGCGCAAAGCCAACCGCATCGTCATTTGTGCCACAAAGACCGGCACGGAAAAGAACGCCACAATTTTCGCGAGATATTGGGTGGAGGCGTTGCGGGACCCCGCCGCTGATACCGACAAGAACCAAACTGTTTCTGCGCTCGAGGCATTTCGCTACGCCGACCGCAAGACGGCGGCGGCTTATGAAACGCAGAAGCGCCTGGCCACCGAACACGCCATCCTGGAGGACACGGGAAAGGGCGAGGGAGTGCGCGCGCCATCTCCGCAAAACGGTGAGGGCCTGCTCGCCGCCTCGTTTCCCGTAGTGCGGCTGGGCACTGCGGCGCAGGCCGCCTCCGATCCCGCCAAGCGGAAGCTCCTTGCAAGGAAGGAGCAGCTGGAGCAGGAGATCGACAGACTGAAGTATCAGAAAGCGGCCATACCCGCCGATGAATACAAAAAACAATTGAGTGCTCTGCTGCTCGAACTGGCCCGCACGCAGGAGGAGCTGGAACGGTGAAGCGAAAATGCTTCGTGGGCCTGGCAGTGCTTTGGCTGACGGCCGCGGCCTCGGCACAAACGATTGAACACGCGGAAGCCTTATGGCGCGAGCACCGGTATACCGAAGCCAACGATTCGTTTCGCGCCCTGGTCGCCGCCCATCCGAAAAACCCGGACTATCGTGTGCGGTGGGGCCGGCTGTTGCTCGAACGGTTCAATCCCAAAGAAGCGGCTGACCTGTTTCGCGAGGCGCTTGAACTGAAAAAAGATCATGCAGGCGCGCTGTTGGGACTGGCGCTGATCGCCTCCGAAGATTTTGAGAACCAGGCTGTAGAGCTGGCTCGGAAGGCGCTTGAAGCGGACCCCAAGCTGCTGGAGGCGCAGGAGCTGCTGGCGCGCCTGGCACTCGAAGACAACGATCCGAAGAAAGCGATTGAGGAAGCGGACAAGGCGCTCGCCATTTCACCCGATGCGCTGGATGCGAGGGCCATCCGAGCCACTATCGATTGGCTGGAAGGGAAGCAGGAGACGCCGTGGATCGCTCAAATATTGCAAAAGAATCCGCATTACGGACGTGCTTATGAGCTGGCCGGCCATTTCTTCGTCCTGAACCGGCGCTACGAAGAAGGCATTCGCTACTACCGGAAAGCCATCGAGATCCAGCCTGATCTTTGGAGCGCGCGGTCGCAGCTCGGCGTCAACCTGATGCGGCTGGGCGAAGAGGCTGAGGCGCGGCAGCAGCTTGAAAAGTGCTTTCTTAACGGCTATCAGGACAATCCAACCGCGAACACGCTTCGGCTGATGGACAGCTACAAGCACTTTGTCATATTCAAAACGGACAACACGATTCTCAAGCTGCACGAAAAAGAAGCAACGCTGCTCCGCCCGTATCTGGAAACGGAGTTGAAACGCGCCATCGCGACGTACGACAAGAAGTATCGCTTGAAACTCGACCGGCCCGTGCAGGTAGAGGTCTATCCCAATCACGAAGATTTCGCGGTCCGCACGTTGGGCATGCCCGGGCTCGGCGCTCTCGGCGTGACGTTCGGATATGTGGTGGCGATGGACAGCCCGTCCGGGCGCCCGCCGGGAAGCTTTCATTGGGCAACCACTCTCTGGCATGAACTGAGTCACGTATACGTACTTGCGGCGACGAAGCACCGCGTGCCGCGATGGTTCACGGAGGGAATGGCCGTACACGAAGAGACGGCCGTATCGCCGGAATGGGGCGACCGTCTGACACCCAACGTCGTTGAGGCCATCCGGCGCAAGAAGCTGCTGCCCGTCGCGGAACTGGATCGCGGCTTCGTGCGTCCCACTTACCCCGGTCAGGTGGTTGTGTCGTACTTTCAGGCCGGTAAGATCTGCGACTACATCAACCGGCAGTGGGGGTACGACAAGCTGCTGGCCATGATGAACGAGTTTGCAACCGGCGCGGACACGGAGGCAGTAGTTCGCAAACAGCTTCAGATCGATCCGGCAGAGTTTGACAAGCGCTTTCTCGCTGCACTGGAGGATGAAACCAAAACGGTCGTCTCTAATCTAGAGAGCTGGCGTAAGCAGCGGGAGGAGATGGCCAAAGCAGCCAGAGCCGGTGATCACGACCGGGTCATCCAGATCGGCACTGCGATTCGGGACCTGTACCCGGAGTATGTCGAAGCCGGCAGCGTCTACGAGTTTCTGGCAAAGGCGTACGAGGCCAAGAGCAACAAGCCGGCCGCGGTTGCGGAGCTGGATCGCTACATGCGCACAGGCGGACGCAATCCGGCGGCATTGAAGCAGCTCGCCACGCTGCTGGAGCAAACGGGCAGGCCGAAAGACGCAGCCGCGGTTCTGGATCGTCTGAATTACATCGCGCCGGTTGATCCGGATTTGCATCGGCGGCTGGGCGATCTTTGGCTGGCCCAAGGCAACGTGGAGGGAGCTATCCGGGAATATCAGGCCGTGCTGGCGCGGGATCCCATCGATCCCGCGGCTTCGCACTTCAACTTGGCGAAAGCCTATCAGATGGCCAACCGCCCGGACCAGGCGCGTGATCATTTGCTGCTGGCCTTGGAGGCGGCCCCAGGATATCGGCCCGCTCAAAAACTGTTGCTCGAATTATCGAAATAGGACGGAAAACCACGATTCATGTCTACACTGGTGACGCCGCAACTGGAGCCTGAGGTATTGAAAAGCCGGATCGCTCGGTTCCGAGAGGTCGAAGGGGCGATTATTGAGCAGGTCCGCCGCGTGATCGTCGGGCAGCAGGATGTGCTCGAGCAAGTGATGATCTCGTTGTTCGTAGGAGGCCACTGCCTGATTACCGGGCTACCCGGGACCGCTAAAACCTTGCTGGTCCGGACTATGGCGCAGACGCTCGGCCTGATCTTTAAGCGCATTCAGTTTACGCCGGACCTGATGCCCTCCGACATCACAGGAACCGACATCATCGAAGAAGATCCGACCACAGGCCACCGCACATGGACCTTTGTAAGAGGGCCCATCTTTGCGAACGTATTGCTGGCGGATGAGATCAACCGCACACCGCCGAAAACGCAGTCGGCGCTGCTGGAGGCGATGCAGGAGCTTTCATGTACCGTGCGCGGCAACAACTACAAGCTGCCATCGCCGTTTTTCGTCCTGGCCACACAAAATCCCATCGAGCTCGAGGGAACGTACCCGCTGCCCGAGGCGCAGTTGGACCGCTTCCTGTTTAACACGGTGCTCGACTACCTTTCGGCCGATCAGGAATTGAAGGTGCTGGATCTCACAACGACTACCCATGTCGCCCAGGCCGAGCCGGTAACCAATGCATCGGAGATCCTCGAATTCCAACAGCTTGTGCGAATGGTGCCAATCGGCGAGTCGGTTGCGCGCTATGCGGTGGACCTGGTGCGCGCGACGCGGCAGAGTGACGAGAGCGCCCCGGATTTCGTCAAGAAGTATGTGAACTACGGCGCAAGCGTGCGCGCGGCGCAATTTTTGGCGCTCTCGGCCAAGGCTCGCGCCCTGATGAAAGGCCGGTATCACGTGACCTACGAGGACATCCGGTCGTTGTACATTCCGGTGCTGCGGCATCGGATTCTCCTGAACTTCCATGCCGAGTCCGACCGGTTGAAGTCCGACGACATTCTGCGGCGCCTGCTGGATGCCCGGCCTGCGCCCAAAGGCGAATAGATTCCATGCTGCAGCGGTTTTTAGACCCGGCTACTCTCGCTTCGATTTCCAGCCTCGACCTGGTCGCCAAGACGGTGGTGGACGGTTTCGTTGCCGGGTTGCATCGCTCGCCCGATTTCGGCTTCAGCCAGGAGTTCGCCGAATACCGCGCCTACACGCAAGGCGACGACCTGCGTCACGTGGACTGGAATGTTTTCGCGCGCACCGAGCGCTGCTATTTGAAGCGCTATCGGGGCGAGACCAATAGCCAGTTGCTGGTGCTGCTGGACACAAGCGCATCGATGGGGTTTCGATCTCATGAAATCAGCAAGCTCGACTACGCGCGTTTTCTGTGCGCTTCGTTATGCTATCTCGCCCATACGCAGCGCGATGCCGCGGGGCTGATCATTTTTGACGAAGACGTAAAGAATTACATCGCGCCATCGACCCGCCAGGGCCAGTTATTCCGGCTGCTGCATGCCATCGAAGCGGCTGAAACCGGCACCCGCACGGATTTTGCGAGCCCGTTCGTTCACTTCCAGAATTTTCAGCGGCGGAGGGGCATCGTAGTAGTGGTTTCAGATTACTACGAAGAACCGGAATTAATTCTGAAGTGCGTGGAACCTCTGCGCTTCCGCGGCAATGAAGTCATTCTGTTCCACGTGCTCGACCCTGCCGAGATCGCGCCGGCGTTCCGCGAGCCGGTACTGCTGGTCGACATGGAAAGCAACTCAGCGCTGGAGGTTTCGCCGGACTACGCGCACACCGAATACCGGCATAAGATCGATGCGCACATTCAGGCATTGCGCGATAAAACGCGAGGCGCCGGCATGGATTATTTCCTGATGAACACGAGCCGGCCGCTCGATGAAGGATTGCGCGAGTACCTGACGATACGGCAAGGTAGGATGTGATGGGCTTTCTGGCGCCATGGTTTCTGGCGGGAATTGCGGCGGTAGGCCTGCCGGTATGGCTGCACCTGCTGCGGCGGCACAGAACCACGCCCCAGCCGTTCAGCTCGCTGATGTTCTTCGAGCCGCGGACCCAGAGCTCGATCAAGCACCGGCGTCTGCGATATTTGCTGCTGTTTGCGCTGCGGACGGCGCTTGTGGTTCTACTGGCTCTGGCGTTCGCCAACCCATTCCGGCGGACGACGGCTGCGGACAGCTCGAAGAGGAAGCTCGTGATTGCGGCCATAGACCAGTCATTCAGCATGCGGCAGGGGGATCGGCTGGAACGAGCCAAGCGTGATGCAGCGCAACTGCTCTCGACGCTTCGACCGGATGATCGCGGCCAGGTCCTTGCTTTTGATTCCCAGGTACACGCTATGAGCGAGCCGACCGACGACCGCGCCGTGCTGCAAGCCGCAGCAGCCGCAGTCGAACCCACGGATGCCCGCGGCTCTTACGCCGAACTGGCCCGGGCGCTGCGCGCGTTGGCTCAAGGCGCACGCATGCCGATTGAAGTGCATCTCTATTCAGACATGCAGAAGTCTTCGCTGCCTCCCAGCTTCACAGACCTGCGCCTGCCGGAGAGCGTCCGGCTGATCGCCCATCCCGTAATGACCCAGCGCGTGGCGAACTTCACGATTGAAAACGTGAACGTGCCGTACAGGGTTTACAGCGGGCGGAAGATCCGGTTGCAGGCGACCATCGCCGGCTACGGCACCGAGGCCGCAACACGGCGCGTGGCGCTGATGTTGAATGGGCGCGAAGTGGAATTGAAGTCCGCCGAGGTGCCCGCAGGCGGGCGCGCCGCAGTGGAATTTCTGTCGCTCGAAGCGCCTTACGGGCTGAGCCGGGGCGAGGTGCGGATCGAGCCGGCCGATGCGTTTCCGGCCGATGATCGCTTCCTGTTTTCCGTGGACCGGCAGGATCCGCGGCGAGCCCTGTTCGTTTACCAAGCGCGCAGTCCGAGAGCTCTTTTGTACTTCCGCACGGCGCTGGACTCCTCCCTCGAGCCTGCCTTCGCAATCGATCCGGTCACGCCGGAACAGACTGCCGGGATTGATCCCGGCAAGTATGCCTTCGTCGTGCTTTCGGACGTGGGCTCATTGCCGCAGAGCTTCGAAAACTCGCTCCAGCGGTATGTGCGCGGCGGCGGATCGCTGCTGCTCGCTCTGGGCCGGGATTCGGCCGCGCGCAGCCGGGTGCCCGTGTTTGATGAAGGCATTGTGGACGCCCGGTATTTCGGCCGCGAACAGGAGCGATTTCAAACGGCGGCGTGGCTTGATTCGGCGCATCCGGCAATCGGATCGGACAACCGCTGGGGCGATGTGAAGTTTTACCAGGCAGTACGCGTCGAGCCCGGCAAGTCCCGCATCGCGGCGCGGCTCTCGGACAATACGCCGCTGCTCCTCGAAAAGCGCCTCGGTGAAGGGCGCGTGCTGGTGTTTGCTTCAACCTTCGACAACGTCTCGAACGACTTTCCCCTGCACGCTTCGTTCGTTCCCTTTATCGATCAGATAGCGCACTACCTGGGACGGCTCGAGAGTCGAGCAGCCAACCAGACCGTCGGCTCTTACCTGGAACTCAGAGAGGCGCAGAGGACGGGAACAGCCGTCGAGGTTCTCGATCCCAAAGGGCGCCGAGCCCTTTCGCTCGAAGAGGCCGCGCGCGCGGAAAATCTGGTTCTCGCCAGCGCCGGTTATTATGACGTCCGGCGCGCAAATGGCCAGCATGATTTAGTGGCTGTAAATACGGACCGACACGAATCGGACCTCGAGTTGATTCCAGCCGAAACGCTGGCGCTGTGGCAGAATACGGTCCGGAGCTCGACCGCGCCGGACGGAGGCGAAGCGCCGCAGCCGAAGCCGGTCTCGTTCTGGTGGTACGTGATGCTGGCTGTCTTAGTCACGGCCATCGCCGAGACTCTGGTCGGAAACCGTCATATGCATGTAGATAAAGAGGCGGCATGAATCCAGTCAATCGATTGAGCGAATACGTGGCCCGGCTACAGCGCAGGCTGGCGATGCTGTCGCTGGCGCGCGGAGCCGCAATAACCGCGGCGGCGGCCCTCTTGGGGTCGGTAGCGGCTGTATTGGCCGCCAACTACTTTGCATTCTCGGATCCGAGCGTAATGTGGGCCCGCTTTTTCCTGTTCTTGACGCTCGCGCTGGCGCTTGGTCTGGGAATCGTAATTCCGCTCATTCAGTTGAACCGGCGCAGAAGCGCCAGGGAAGCTGAGCGCCAGATTCCCGAGTTCGAAGAACGGCTGCTGACCTTCGCCGAGCGCGTTGAGGATGGGCGCCGCGATCCTTTTCTCGAGCTTCTCGCGGCGGACACACTGACTGTAGCCGATCATGCAGAACCCGAGCGCGTAGCCCGCAGAAGCTGGATCGCGAGCTTCGCGACGGCGGCCGCCTGCGCCATATTGGCGCTCGTATGGCTGGCCACTTCGGGCCCGGGCTTCCTTGGTTACGGAACCTCACTTCTCTGGGGCGCGCTGCCTAAGAACGGCGTCTCGCCGTTCTATGACATCCAAGTGCAGCCCGGCTCCCGCACAGTGCGCAAGCGCTCCGACCAGATAATTACAGCCCGGCTGATCGGTTTTCAGACTCAACGAGTGCGGCTCTTTGCCCGGTATCGGAGCGCCTCGAAATGGGAGCAGGCCGATATGAGGCCGCAGGCGGACGGCCCGGGATTCGAATTTGTCCTGGCGGGCATACCCGAGTCGCTGGAATACTTCGTGGAAGCCGGCGGGGTCCGGTCGAAAAATTATAAGCTCCAGGTACTCGAACTGCCTGGCATGAAGCACCTGCGCGTGACATACAAGTACCCGGCCTGGACTGGATTCAAGGAGTCGGTGGAAGACCCGGGCGGTGATTTGCGGGCCGTTGAAGGGACGGTCGCCGAAGTCGAAATTGAAACGGATCGGCCGCTTGCAAACGGCGCTCTGCTGCTCGACGACGGAACACGCATTCCGCTGCGCGCCGGTCCCGAGAATTGGCGCGCTGCAAGCGTGCCAATCCGGCGGGACGGTTTGTACCATGTGGCAAGCATCGAGCAAGGCGAGAGCGTACGGCTGAGCGAGGATTACTTCATCGAAGCGCAAAAGGATCAGGAGCCAGTAGTACGCATCAGCCGCCCGGGCCGGGATGCGCGCGTCAGTCCGATCGAAGAAGTAGCCGTAAAACTGGAAGGCGAGGACGATTTCGGACTGCAGGAGTTGGCCTTGCATTATTCCGTGAACGGCGGCCCGGAAAAGACTGTCTCGCTGCTTCGCTCGCGCGGGCTAAAGAAGGCCGATGGAGCCACGACGCTCTATCTGGAAGATTTCAAGATGGCGCCGGGCGATATTGTGAGCCTGTACGCCACGGCGCGCGACGCGCGGCATTCCGTCAAAACGGACATCTTCTTTGTTGAGGCGCAGCCCTTCGAGCGCGAGTACACGCAATCGCAGCAGGAGGGAGGCAGCGGAGGCGAGATGCAGGACGACAACCGCATCTCGCAGCGTCAGAAAGAAATTATCGCCGCAACCTGGAACCAGATCAAAGACACCACCGGCGATCAAAAGTCGGCATCCGAGAACGCGCAGTTCCTTTCCGGAGTGCAATCGAAGCTGCGCGACCAGGCCCGGTCGCTCGCCAACCGGATGCGCAGCCGGGAGCTTGCTTCTGCGAACCAGGCATTCCAGAGCTTTGTGGAGGATATGGAAAAGGCTGTGGAAGCCATGGGGCCGGCTGCCGAGAAACTGCGAGGGTCGGATTGGCGCTCTGCTCTTGCGCCGGAGCAAAAGGCCTTGCAGCATCTGCTTCGCGCAGAAGCCACTTTCCGTGAAATCCAGGTGGCATTCGGCCGCGGAGGCGGCGGGGGCGGAGGCGCGGGGCGGGATCTCGAGGGGTTGTTCGATCTCGAACTCGACACCGAGAAAAATCAGTACGAGGGCGCACAATCCGCTTCGGCCGATCAGCGCCAGAAGGAACTGGACGAAGCGATGCAGAAGCTAGCGGAACTGGCGCGGCGGCAGCAGGAGCTTGCCGAGCAGCAGCGGCGTAATCCGCAGAGCTCGGAACAGCGTTGGCAGCAGGAGATGCTGCGCCGCGAAGCCGAACAGTTGCGGCAGCAGATGGAGCGGCTCTCGCGCGGCGGCATGAACGGGCAGTTACAGCGGGGCCAGCCGGGTCAAAGGGGAACGCAGCAGTCTGCAAGCTCGCAATCGGGACAAGGCGGCCAGCAATCGGCGCAATTGCAGCAGGCGATTGAACGCTTGCAGCAGGCGGCGAAGGATATGCGGCAGGCCGCCTCCAACCGGGATAGCAACGGACAGCAAGGAGCAGAAGCACGGCGAGCCGCAGAACGGCTGCGAGAGGTTCAACAGGCCTTGACGGGGTTGCAGCAGCAGAACGCCGGCAATCGTCTTCAGGAGCTCAGCAAGCAGTCAGAACAGTTAGCCGGGCAGCAGCGGGATTTCGCCAACAGACTGCGCAAATCATTCGGCGATCCGACCTCCATGGACCCACTTTCTCGCGACCAGGCCCAGGGCGGTCATGGTATGACACGGGAGCAGGCCGAACAGATGGCCGCCGAGAAGATGAAAATGGCTGACGATCTTTCTAAGCTGGAAAGCGAGATCCAGCGGGGCGCTCGCGAGCTGGCCGGGAGCAATCCGGAGCTCTCTAAGAAACTGCGCGACACGTTAGGAGGCGTGCAGCAGGACGAGCTGGGCGCTCGCATGCGCTGGAGTGCGCAGGCGATTCGCCGCGGCTTGGGCGCTTACGCAATGTTGCGGGAGTCGGTAGTTACTCAGGGGCTCGAGAACCTGCGCGATCAGTTGCGACAGGCCGAGAGTGCCCTGGGCGCGACTCAGCAAAGCAGCCAGCAGAACCGGGCGCTCGAGCAGGCATTGGCCCAGGCGGAGCGGCTGCGCCGCCAAATGGAGCAGATGGCTCGCAACCTGCAAAACCGGAGGGGCGAGCGACCGGGTAAGGATGGGCGCAACGGGCAAAGCGGTCAGCAACCCGAGCAAGGGCAATCCGGGCGGGAGAGTCAATCCGGGCAGGAGGGACAGGCCGGACAGCAAGGTCAGACGGGACAACAAGGGCAGGCCGGAAAAGAAGGTCAGACCGGAAAAGAAGGTCAGACCGGGCAGAACGCACGGCAAAGCGGCCGCCAAGGCCAGCGGGGGCAAGCCGGGCAGCAAGGCGGACCCGGACAGCAGCCCGGGAGCGGGCAGGCAGGCGGACAAGCGGGTCAATCGGGAGCGCTCGGCGGGCAGCAGGCTGGCGGCGCAACCTCCGGCGGCTTCTCGGCGATTAATCGCGGCGACTGGCAACCCGCGCCAGGAGGTGCGCCTCCGATGACACCCGAGCAAATCGCGCGAACCTATGGCGAGACCATCCGCGACCTCAGGCGTCTTCAAAGCTCCCTCCAGGGGCAGCCCGAGATCACCCGTGATGTACAGGATTTGATTCGCGAAATGCAGCGGCTGGGCCCGGAGCGCTTCGCGGCCGGTCCGGAGCTCAACCAGAAGATCCAGAACCAGATCCTCGCAGGGATGGAGCAGGTGGAGTTACAAATTCGCCGGCAACTCGAAGAGAAATCGGGCGGCAGCATTCGCAGTGGTGCGGCTGAACCTGTTCCGCAGGGCTACGCCGAATCGGTAGCCGAATACTTCCGCAGACTGAGCCGCGGGAAATAAGAAGCCGCTCCGAGCGCCGCGTGCTTCGGTCGTTGTATAATCGCCCGCACAGGGAGGAAGTACGCGAATGAAGAGCAATCGCCGGGGCTCGTCCCGCCGCTTGTTTTTGAAGAACGCTGCGACGGGCCCCCTACTGGCCGGAGCAGCGGCGGGGTCGTCGCTGGCGGCTGGAGGTTCCAAAGCTGGCGTGACCAGTATCTACTCCGAGTTGGGCGTCCGCACGCTGATCAATGGGCGCGGCGTAGCAACGTATTACTCCAGCACTTTGATGCCGCCGGAAGTGCACCGGGCGATGGAGCGCGCGTCAGAGCACTTCGTCGAAATCTACGAATTGCAGAAGGCGGTAGGTGCTCGGCTGGCTCGCTTCGCCGGAACCGAATCGGCGATGGTATGCAGCGGCTCGGCAGCCTGCATAGCTCAGGCGACTGCCGGGTGTATTGCCGGAACGGATCCGGATAAGATTTCAAGGCTGCCCGACACAGAGGGCATGAAAAACGAAGTTATTCTGACGCGCCGCAGCGTATGGGATCGCAGTATCGCGCTTGCCGGCGCGAAACTGGTCGTCGTTAACAGCGTCGCCGAGCTTGAATCGGCAATCAATGAAAAGACGGCGATGATGGAGATGGAATACGGTGACAGCGGTCCCGTGAAACTCGAAGAGGCTATCGCCGTGTGTAAGCGGCGGGGTGTGCCTTTCATGCTGGACGGCGCTTCCATGTGCCCTCCTTTTGATCGCCTGAGATATCTGGCCAATCTCGGACCAGATATGTTTTGCGTCAGCGGCGGCAAAGGCTTGTTTGGACCGCAGTGTTCCGGTATTTTGTTCGGCCGCAAGGATCTGATCGAGGCGGCACTGCGCAACGGGTCGCCGTTCGAAGGCTCGATTTGCAGGCCAATGAAGGTCGGCAAGGAAGAGATAGTAGGCGTGTTGGCGGCCGTGGAATGGTCTTCCCGGAGGGATTACAAAGCGGATTGCAAGGTATGGGAAAGCCGCATGCAGACGATTGTGGAAGAGCTTTCAACCATTCCAGGCGTGCATGCCGAGATCTACTATCGCAAGATTGGGAATGAAGTGCCGCACTGCGCTGTGAGCTGGGATGAGAAAGCCTTCGGCTTGACGAAACAGCAGTGCGTGGAGGCGCTCCGCGCAGGCGACCCGCAAATCGAGGTGGTAGGAGGCCAGCCGCGTGAGATGGTCCGGCACGATGAGCCGCCGCCGATCAAAGAGAGGCGGCAATCGGGCGAACCAACGCGCCTCATCTCTATTGTGTCGAATACGCTGAAACCCGGTGAGGAGAAGATTATCGCGCGCCGTCTGAAAGAGATCCTGAAGCCTGCCGCCGCTCGCGCGAAGGCCTGACCGCTCGGGGCAGGCGTTTTTCAAGCCTTGAGGTCCGGAAACCAGAGGCGGCGTGCAGTCTCGCCGAGAATCTGGCGGCGGGCATGGTCCGTGAGCGGCAGCGCATCGGTAAAGATTTTCAGGTGCTCTGCGTAGCTGACCTTCGGCGTCCATAGCTCGCATGGAAAGCAGCTTCCCCAGACGCAGCGTTCCGCACCGTAAGCATTGACAATATTTATGCACGCCTCGTGCAGATCGTCGCAGGGATATCGCTTCGTAGTTCCCGTCCCGATGAAATCGAGCTTGGGATGCAAATTCTTGTAGCGGGCCAGGCGCAGCACGGCGGCGAGTGTGGGTTCATAGAGTGGGCCCGGCTTCAGGTCCATGCAATGACAGAAGCCAACTTTTAGTTGTGGAAACTCGCGCAGGAGCTTCTCGGCACTTTCGACCATCTCCAGCCGCATCAGAAAAATATCTACTGTCAGACCGTGATCGAGCGCGGTCTTCCAGAGCGCCCGCACACCCGGATCGTCGAAACCGGTCTTGTGCGAAGGGGAGGGAATGCTGCGCAGAGAACGCACATTATATTCGCGGCCATACTGCGCAAGCAGACCGGGGCTGTGAGGATCGTCGGGGTTGAGTGTGCAGACCCCAGCCATCCAGGCGCGATTGGCAAGCGCGCTATCACAGAGATAGCGGTTGTCAAATCCGTAAAATGTGAGTGTCTGTATCGCGCGCACCGCAGTAACACCGCAGGCCTGACTTTCGCGTCGAAGGTCTTCGGCAGATCCTTTCCGCACCGGTGGTCGCAAAGGGTTCTCCTTGGGCTGATAGCGGCGCTCGTCGGGCGAGTAGATGTGTGCATGACAATCAATGATCAGCATAGGTAGATTTTGACTCGGTGCGGGCGTTATTTCCAGGCCGTCTTCCCTGCGCGCGATTGGAACTGGCTCACGGAACCCAGCCGGACGCCCACGCCCGACCTCCTCTGCCGAACATCCGATCACGGGATTGATTCAGGTAGATTCATACGTGAAAGAAGCGCGCGGAAGCGCGAATGCGAGGCAATGGTTTCGAACCTTTGCTCCACCCCCAGATAAGGCATGCTGGAGTCGTGCTGCTTGAATCCCATTTCAAGAGAGTCCAAAGCTCGCGGGACGTCCCCCAACCCCGCATATACAAGGGCGATTGCATAGCCTCGTGCCGGCCCGCTGCGGTTCTGGGCCGTTAGCGTTTGCAGAATGGAAACAGCTTCGTCTTTGCGTCCGGTCTTGCCAAGTAAATAGCCGAGGGCCGGTAGCGCGCGGCTATCGGCCCGCGAGATCACGAGTACGCGCCGGTACTTCTCTTCAGCTTCACTCCAGCGGCTCAGCCGTTCGAGGCATAAACCCTGCATCCATAATCCTGGCAGGTAATTCGCTCGCAAAGTCATGACACGATCGGCATGTTGAAGCGCCTTTTCATACTGCCTTTGACTGTAGAGAAGTAGCGCGCGTTGAATGGCGATTTCCGGCGCGTTTGGTGCCATCATCTCTGCATAGGAAAGAATGGCGCCAGACTCCTCGTAACGCCCAGAGAGGCGCAACAGATCGATGTAGTCTCTCAAAGAACTGGTAACTCGCGGGTTGATTTCCACGGCCCGCCGCAAAGAGGCTTCCGCTCCCGGAAAATCCCACTCTTGAAAAAAACGGAGAGAACCTAGTACCGCATGAGCCTCCGCCAAGGTGTCGTCCACCTCCAGGGCTCGGAGAGCGGACGCCATTGCCCTCATTCTCATCACTGCTGCCTGGCCCTGGTCAAAATCTGTCGCAAACTCGTACATGTCGGCCAGCCCAGCCCAGGCTTGCGCGAATTGAGGATCGCGCTGGGTGGCTCTTTCCAGCAGACTGATTACTCTCCGTAAATCTAACGGCAGGCCAGATGTTACAGTTGCGCGGATTTTATCGCGATCCAACAGCCGGTTGGCCTCCAGATAGTCAGCAAGGGCTTGCTGGTTCGGCGTAGCCTGCCCCCGGCCCCTCCATCTAGCGCGTCCGGAGAGACGGGCTTCGAGATTCGTAGCGATCTCGCGTGAGATTTCGCGCTGGACGAGCAATGCATCGCCCAACGATCTTTCATAGGTTTCGGCCCATACATGATAACCATCGGCGACGTGAATAAGTTGCGCAGTAATACGCGCGCGGTCACCTTCGCGTCGGACACTGCCCTCCAGTACCTCGCCAACGCCCAGCTTCCGCCCTATCTCTTTTACATCCATAGCCGTGCCTTTGAACTGGAAGGCAGTGGTGCGTGCCAGTACACGAACTTCTGGAAGCCGGGCCAATTCGGTAGTGATTTCTTCCGTCAGGCCATCGGAGAAATGCTCGATGCGCGGCTCGCTGCTCAGGTTCGCAAATGGAAGAACAAGTATTGAAGAAACCGATCTTTGGGAGTCCCTACGATGGAAGGGAAGCAGCACGAACATGGCTGCGAGAAAACCGGCGATGAGCACAGAATACGTGAGAATCCATAGCTGCGGGATAAAAGATTTGTGGCGCTCGCCTCGGGCAGGCAGCGATCGTTGTTGCAGGGAGCATGCGATATCGGCAGAGAGTTGCTCCAAGTCGCCGTACCGCCGCTCGGGTTCTTTCTGCAGCGCTTTAGCCACAATGCCCTCGAGGTGGCGCCGAATGAATTCCCGGTGTTCCGGCGCCGCCTTTTCAGAGAGTGGCGCCGGTACTTCGTGGCAGATGGCTCGCTCCATTTCGGCCCGCGATCTGCCTTCGGCCCGAAACGGATGCTCACCGCTAATAAGTTCGTACAGCACCAACCCGAGCAGGTAAATATCTGTTGCAATTGAAACCGGATAGCCGTAAATCTGCTCCGGGCTCGCATAGTTTGGCGTTAAGAGGCGAACAGCACTTACTGTTTCCGTGAGATCGTCCGCTATCATGTCGGGCATCAAGAGCTTTGCTATTCCGAAATCCAGCAGCTTGGGCGTACCATTCGCGGTGACCAGGATGTTGCTTGGTTTTAAATCGCGGTGGATGACCTTCGTCTGGTGAGCATAATGAACCGCTGCGCAAATCTGTTGAAAAAGCTCCAGACGCTTTACAAGAGAAAGACTTTGCGATCGGCAGTACTTTAGCAGCGGCTGTCCTTCGATGAATTCCATCACAAAGTAGGGTCTGCCGTCCTCGGTGCTGCCCCCATCCAGCAATGTCGCGATATAGGGGTGATTCAGGTGCGCGAGGATCTGTCGCTCGATGCGGAAGCGGCTAACGTTGAACTCGGTGTCCATCCCACGCCGGATCAGTTTGATGGCAACGGTTTGGAAGAAGTGGCCGTCCGAGCGGACACCAAGGTAGACTGTGCCCATGCCCCCATGTCCAATTTCCCGAACGAGCAGATAGGGGCCGATTCGGCGGCCGATGTCCGGGTTGTGGCTGGGGCCGGTATCGTCCACAAGCGCTCCTCAGAGTTGATCCATAAGCTGTCGCCGGACTTGCCACGCCTGCCACAGATGCCGTCGCTCGTGCGCCAAGGCAAGATCGAATGAGAAACCCAAAGGGTATCGAAGCCATGAGGCGAAAGGGGATTGGATCTTAACTCGCTTCACATCCAGCCCACGGCTGCTTGCGATTTTGCCGGCGAACTCCTGATGCATCGTGAAAAACCGGCGGACGGTGTCTTCCTTCGGACGGCGGGAACAAGGCACCAATGGTTGTGTGGCTTTGGTCTTCAGCCTGTAGGGTGGCTCTAAAAAGCGCAGTAGCCTGCGGTGCCACCAGCCATAGGAAGAGCACCCATTTCCCGAAGCGTGCTTCGCGGCAGCTTCTTTTACGGCGATCTCCCACTGTTGAAGAAAGGCCTCCCCGGTGAGCACCAGATGTTCGATGCAATAGCCCACGGACCACCCGCCTGTTCGGGGAGGCGCGTGAAATTGAGCTTCTGTTAAGAGTGATGCCAATTGGTTAAGGTCGGTCTCAATGCTCGCCAACGCCTTCATGCAGCGCGACGCATCAAAACCAATTGCTACATTGACCATATACTTATTGTGCGCAAAGCGAGTTCTAAACCTATCGTTCACGCGGTTCTGTCCGGGAAATTACATCCGCGCTTTGAGCGCGGCGCAGCGTGCAAGATTGCGGGCTGCCATTTCACGACGGCCTTGGTCAAACCTGCTGGACACCGCGCGGCGTGGCCAGGAGGACCAGATCGCGAGATCCTTCTTATACCATTCCCCGGCCTGCTTCAGGTCCCGCCTTTCGTAATATTGCCCTAGGCTTGTGTAACAGTCCGCAAGTTCGCGATGTAAGACCAGATCCTGCGGACGCGAAGGCCGCAGTTCTTCTGCGATTGCCAGCCCCGCGCGATATTGGCTGAGCGCTTGGGCAGCCTTTCCCATAGCGAGCAGCATCGTGCCGAATTGCCTATGAACGCGGATAAGACTCAGGCGCAGGTCGGTCCGCCAAGGCCAGTCCTGAATCGCACCGGCCAGAAGGTGCGTCGCACGCAGCATGGTTTGTGCTGCTTCATTATGCCGCCCAAGTTTCATGAGCGCCGGCGCCAGACGTAAAGCGACCGAGGGCTGAACTTCAATCAACTGCCGCCCGTGCCCCGTGGCCGTGTCTAACACCTCCTGACATTCGTGCACCACCCGCGCGGCGTCGAGGTCGGGCATGAAGGCACACGCGAAACGCTTCGCAATCACCAGGTCGGATGACGCCATCGTATTGTTTGGATCCGCCTGCTGGAGCGCTTCCGCGATCGCTACAACCTTGCGGTTGTATAGATACGCGGTCGCCTGGTCGCCAAGGTTCAACATATCGGAATTCCCGGCAACATACGACAACCGCTCGTAGCTGTTCAGAAGCTCGCGCTGACGTGCTGTGCTTGACGGCTGACCAGCCGCAAGCTGTTCGTGAATCGCGATAGCCGTGCGGGCGTGCTCCAACGCTTTCAGCAAGTCGCCTGTTAGTTGGGCCGCCTTACTCACCCGCCAGTGAGCCACCCCGAGCTCTAGACGCGCGGCTTCGGAGGGATGGCGAGCGGACCACTGTTCGGCGAGGTCGAGCGTCCGCTGCCAACTCGCCGCGGCCTCACCCAAGCGGCCACGCAAAAACTCTGCATCCCCCTGGTGCCCGTAGACGGTGATCAGAATAGGAGAATCCTGCGCATTTCCCGGTGCATCCCGGTTCAACCGCTCAAGCAATTCCTGCGCGCGGCGATAGTACTCTATGCCCCCTTCGGCTTGGGTCTGTGTCCCTTCAATCAGGTGCCCAATCCGGTCATAGCTCACCGCGAGCAGCCGCTGAACTTTTGGATCGTAGCCACGCGCGGCCAACTTCTCGCCAATAGCCACAGCCCTGCGGTGACTTTCCATCGACTCCGATCTCTGGCCCAGATTGGGCCGCAATCCATAACCCTGCACATCGCCGACTTTCTGATATGCCGTGGCCAGCTCCCACTGCAAGGACGGGTCGCCGCTCGATTCACGCGCGAGGTTGTTGAGGTACCGAAGCACTGTGCGCACCATTAGCTCGCGCGCCCGGGTCGCGCCGGGTAGAGTCTCAATTTCGGCATGGATCTCGAAAAGAACCGAGTTTGCTAAGGTCCGGACCTCTTGAAATCTCCGCTCAGCGCGACGGGCCTGGAAGGCGGTCGTCACCATCCCTCCAATCAGGCTGGCGATCAGCAATAAACCAGCGGCCACTCCCATCCGGTTTCGATTAATGAACTTGACAGCCCGGTAGGTCCAGCGGTCTTCTCGCGCCAGGATCGGCATGTGTTCCATATGCCGGCGAAGGTCCTCGGAAAGCTCAGCAGCGGACGCATAGCGCCGTTGGGGCTCCTTCCGCATAGCCGTCAGAATGATATTGTCCAGGTCCCCGCTGAGCTGGCGTCGCCACTGCTTGCCCACGACGGCGCTGGGCTTCTCCGGCTCCAACTCGCACACAGTTTTTTCCATATCTCCGAATGAGCCGGACGTGAATCGGTGGGGGCGCTGACCGGTCAGGACTTCATAGAGTACGGCGCCCAAAGAATAGATATCGCTGGCCGTGCTAATTGTCAGTCCTTTCACCTGCTCGGGGCTCGCATAGTCCGGCGTCAGCATCCTGAATCCCTGGTGTGTGACTGTGGCTCTCCCCGATACCCCGGGCTGAAGTACCTTCGCGATGCCGAAGTCCAGCAGTTTCGGAATTCCTTCCTTTGTTGTCAGAATGTTGCTGGGTTTAATGTCGCGGTGGACCACCAAGTTCTGATGCGCGTGCTGGACTGCCTCACACACCAAGCGAAACAGCCGGAGCCGTTCCGGGATGGACAGGTTAGCCTCGGCGCAATATTTCGTGATAGGGTTGCCGTCGACGTACTCCATGACAAAATACGGCAGTCCATCCTCGGTCGCGCCTCCGTCCAAGAGGCGCGCGATAAACGGATGCTCGAGATTCGCCAAAATCTGCCTTTCCTGCCGGAAGCGGCCCAGCATGAACTCGGTATCCATGCCGCGCTTCAAGACTTTGATCGCTACCTGTTTCCGGTAGTGATCATCGTCGCGAACTCCCAGGTACACGGAGCCCATTCCCCCATGGCCAATGAGGTGATCCACCCGGTACGCACCAATCCTGCGGCCGGCCATATCGGGGCCCACGCTCGCAAGCACCGGGACATTGACCAAACATTCCTCTGGATCGTCGCAATCGAGCAGTGACTCCAACTCGCGCCGTAGGTCCTCATCTTCGCCACACGCGTGATCCAGGAAGCTTTTACGCTCAGACAATGGATGCTCGATGGCTTGGGCGAACAGTTTCTCAATCTCGCGCCAGCGCTCGGCCGTCACAACAGTCGTGATAGTAACCCATTCAGACGTCGTGTGCGAGCCGATGATACGGCCTGGGCCCGTTTTGCGCATCACCAAGCAAGCCATCGCCGGTGGCTGGATTGAACTGTTTATCTGAACAGGTGAACCCATGCTGAACCCTCAAGCTGACCTATACGACCTGGTGGTGCTGGGCGGTGGCCCGGCGGGCATCATCGGAGCGGCAACCGCTGCTATGCTCGGCCGGAGGGTGGCTCTGGTGGATAGCCAAGCTTACCTGGGTGGGGCGGGCGCTAATACAGGTACCGTTCCGAGCAAAACGCTCCGTGAAACAGCCCTGGCGTTGTCAGGCTGGCGCTCCCGCAATCTGTATGGCGTCGATCTTTCATTGCGCCGCGAGGCGACCGTGGCAGATTTTCTTCGGCATGAGCGAAACGTGAAAGCCGGCCTCAATGTCATGCTCAAACAGCGTCTGGAGGCCTCGCAGGCGAAGATTTACCAGGGAACTGCGTGCTTCGCTGACGCCCATACTGTTCAGGTCCGTCGTAACTCCGCCGAGGACGACATCCATTTGCGCGCTGAGTATGTTTTGATCGCAACTGGTTCGGCGCCTGTTCGGCCCGCTATGTTTTCGTTCGGCCGCGATCGCATTTATGATTCGGATACGGTCCTAAATTTGGATCGCCTGCCGGCGACCTTAGCCGTGGTTGGGGCAGGAGTCATTGGTAGTGAGTATGCATCGACGTTCGCGGCCTTGGGCACGGAGGTGCACGTCGTGGCAGGACATCACGTGCTTCTGCCTTTCCTCGATGCAGAGATGTCGCAGGCGCTCGCCGCAGCGATGGCGCGGAACGGAATCCGATTCCACTGGGATGAGCGTGTCGAGTCTTGTGTTAACGGCGAACCGGAAAAAATCAGTTTGATGCTGACATCAGGCGAGCGGCTGGCCGTCGACGCCGTCCTGGTGACAGCCGGGCGAAAGAGTAACGTGGATGGCCTGGGTCTTTCGGCGGCCAACATCGCCACCAGCGAGCGCGGCCTGATCCCAGTCAACGAGCACTTCCAAACCGAAGCGGCCCACATTTACGCCGCAGGAGACGTGATTGGGTTTCCTGCTTTAGCTTCAACCAGCATGCAACAGGCTCGTCTTGCGATGAGGCATGCTTTTGGTCAAAAGGTACCTTCGAACGCATTTCGAATTCTGCCCGCCGGTATTTATACGATTCCTGAAGTCGGGACCGTTGGGGAAACCGAGAAATCTCTGCGGAACAAGGGCATCGAGTATGTTGTGGGGCGTGGACCATATCAAGCTACCGCCCGCGGCCGGATCATCGGTGACACGGATGGTTTTCTGAAGCTCCTCTTCGACCGGCGAGACCTGAGGCTGCTCGGCGTACACGCGATCGGCGAGCAGGCGACTGAGCTCGTCCACATAGGAATGATGGCCATGCTGAGCAGTTCCTCCGCCACGGTGTTTGATGAAGCGTGTTTCAACCTCCCTACGCTCGGCGAGCTGTATAAGCTGGCGTACCTCGACGCAGTTTCACGAATGTCCAATGGGCGTTCGCTGTTCGATTGATGTGACGGTAAATCGTTCGGTGTGATCTTCAAGCCCCGGGATCTTCGCCGTGCATCAGCCCACGCAACCATGCTTCCGCCAGATATTTTTCGCGATTCCCGAAATTCCTCCGATCCCCTGCGCCAAAGCGGTGTTCGGCGTCAGCTCATCCGTTCCGCCTGTTATTGCCTGATCGATGATAGTTCCGCCAGAGTATTTGCGCATTCTCATGCAAAACGGATGCAAAAACAGCATCAGGAAGGACAGGACAAATGCTTCGCAGGAAAGTCGCCCCGGGAGTTCTCGTCACTGTTGTGGTTCTCGCTTGCGCGAACGCCAAGGCCGATGAAAAGCTAACGCTCGACCAGGCAGTTGCGATCGCCCTGGAGCAAAACCGTATGCTGCGTAGCTCGGCTCTGGACGCGAAGAAGGCCGAGGATAAATTTAACGCCAACCGAACCCGTCAATTCCCCAGCATCAGCCTCTACGCCCTTGGCGCCCAACAGCTCCGGTCATTCGACTTCACGCTGGAAAAAGGTGTTTTGGGGACGTACTCCGGCATCGGCGCGCTTCCATCTCAGGATGTTCATCTGAAAAGTCCACTTGAACCAACGGGTGTCTTCATCGGACGCGTGGTGCAGCCACTGTCTTCGCTCATTCGAATCCGCCGAAGCCTCGAGACTCTGAAAACCGGGGTGGCAATAGCAAACGAACAGACACGTGCAGACAAACAAAAAATCGCCCAGGAGGTCAAGCGCGTCTATTACGGGCTTCAGCAGGTGGAGTCGAGCTTGGGGGCCACCCGTCAAACGCTGGCCCTGTATCGGGAGCTTGCCAGGCTGACGGAAAACTACGTAGCGGGTGAAGTGGTTCTCAAAGCGGACCTCCTGGAAGTCCAAACCCGCATGGCACGGACCGAACAATCGGAGTCCCTTTTGCAGGACCAGCAGGCCACAGGCAAGGAACAACTGAATCAACTGCTGGGGCGTGACATCTTGACCGACTTTCAAGTTCAGCCGGTGCTCGAAGCGACAGAGGCTTCGGTCAATTTGGACGCCGCGCGCCAGCGCGCGTTGCGGCAACGGCCCGAAATCCGCAAGGCGAAACTCTGTCAAACCCAGGCCGAGCAGGACCTGCGGGCCAAGCGGGCGGAGTACATTCCGGACCTGGCAGCGGAGGTCAACACCATGTCTTTTCTAAACTTCGGGCGGTTCTTCCCCTCGCAGAGCAATAGCGTTGGCCTCAGCGTTACATGGGAGCCATTCGATTGGGGGCGCAAAAAACACGAGATTGCGGAGAAACGGCGGGCGTTTGAACAGGCGCGCAACTCCGAACAGGAGACGATCAGCTCCGTGCTCATCGATGTCAACGAGAAGTACCGTCGGTTGCGGCAGAGCCGGAACCAGCTTCGTGTTGCTCGACTCGCGCAGGAGACTTCGATCGAAAGCCTGCGGGTTGCCAAGAACAAATACGCCCTACAGGCGGTTTTGCTGAAGGATGTGCTGCAGGGACAAGTCAGTCTCGAGCAGTCCAATAGCGAGTATCAACAGGCCCTGTTGTCATTCTGGAACGCGCGTGCCGATTTCGAGCGCGCCCTGGGAGAAGACCAATGAACCGAGTTATCGCAACTGTTCCGTTATTTCTGCTAGCGGCGTGCCATCGGGAGCAGCCCAAGGTGGAAAAGACGGTCACCCCGGTGAGAGTCGCCGCTGTAGATGTTTATCATCCGAGAGGCGGCGGGAGATTTTCTGCGTCGATCATGCCCGGTAGGCAGGTGAGCCTCGCATTCCGGGTATCCGGGATCGTAACAGACATCCACCAGATGGGCGGCCGCAGCCTCGAAGCGGGCGATATTGTGCCAGGCGGAACGATCCTGGCGCGGCTTCGGGAAGAAGATTTTCAAAACACGACAGCACAGGCTCAGAGCCAGCTTGACGCGGCGCGCGACGCGCAGAAAAGTGCGTATGCGCAGCTTGCGCAGGCGCACGCGTCGCGAATCAAGGCTGAAGCGGACTTCGCGCGCGCTAAGGCGTTGCTGGGAAGTCAAAGCCTGACGCGGCCCGAGTTCGATGCGGCCAAGGCCCAGTTCGACGTGACTACTGCGCAAGTAGAAGCGGCTCGCGCTCAGGTCGACTCGGCATCGGCACAGATCCGGGCTGCCGAGGCGAGCATCGCTAACGCACGTTTGAATCAGCGTGACACGGCGTTGATCTCTCCCTTCACGGCATCGGTGGTTCAGCGAAACGTCGAGCTTGGGATGGTGACTGGACCTTCCCAAGCGGCATACACGCTGGCCGATATCAATACTGTTAAGGCCACGTTCGGCGTACCGGATAACATAATCGTCCAACTAAAACCGGGAAAAACCATTCCCCTTAGCGTAGAGGCTGTCCCCGGCAGCGAGTTTCACGGCAGGGTGACCGCAATCGCACATGTCGCCGACACCGAAACGCGTCTGTTTCAGGTAGAGCTGTCGCTCGCGAACCCTGGCCTGACACTCAAACCGGGCATGATTGCGTCGTTGACGCTGAGCGATACTGGGCCGGCGCCGGCGGTACCGGTGGTTCCCGTGGGCGCAGTGGTTCGCGACCGCGCAGATCCGGCCGGCTTCGCGGTCATGGTGGTCGAAAACAAGATCGCCAGGATGCGGCGCGTCAACCTGGGACCGACATTCGGCGACGTGTTGGCCCTGACCAGCGGCGTCAAGCCAGGCGAGCTGGTCGTTCGCGCGGGCGCCACCATGGTTGCCGACGGAGAAGTCGTGGAGGTGATCCCGTGAAGCACAGTCATCCTCAAGGGGCCGGCGACCCGCTGTCGGAAACCCGGAATTTCGCGCGGCTTTGCGTAGAGCACCCGCACCTCACCTGGGTTTTGCTGATTGCAACAGTCATCTGGGGAATTTACGGCTATACCCATATGCCGCAGCGTAAAGACCCTGACATTCCTATGAAAGTTGCACTGGTCGAGACGCCGTGGCCCGGCGCCAGCGCCGAGAAGGTTGAAGAATTGGTGACCAAGACCGTCGAAAAGGTGATTGCTTCAAATACCAAGATTTCTAAGATCGAATCGACTTCACGCAGCGGTTCGTCGGTGATTATCTTCTCCATCAATGACGAATTAAAGGACGTCAGTACGGTGCTGGACGATGTAGGCGGGAGGCTGGCGGCGATTCGGAACCTGCCCGACGGCGCCGGTCCAATTCACTATCAGCGGGATTTCGGGGATACCGCGACGCTGATGCTCACCGTGGCCAGCCCCAAAGCCGGCGCCGCTGAGATCGCCGTCCGCGCCACGAGACTCCGGGAGGCCATTGAAACAACGCGCTCGCGGGCGTCTCGCAACACAGCTCAACGCGCCTCTCTCGTGTTCTGCTTCCCGCCTCGGGAAGATCATCGGCTTACTCGCCTCGGGGCGGTCCGGTTTGTGAGTTTTCTGCACCGCATGGACGCGTCTTTTGATCCGGTTCTCCTGGACGGCGCGGGTTGTGTAGGCGCAGATGTAAGCACCTCGAAGACCGACGATGAGATTCTCAAGGTGTTCGAGGGCTTCGTGCGGGAACGTTATCCCAAGTCCCAGTGGGAGCCGGACGTTTGGGCTCCCTTCGTCGTTCGCAATCTAGCCGACGTGGGCTCCAAGCTTTCCTCGGTGGCCGGTGAAAAATACAGTTATCGCGAACTGGACGAGTTTACCGACCTGATGGAAAAAGCCCTGCTCGCGACGGGACGCAAAGATGTTGGTGCTCCGCTTGTAGCCAAAGTGGATCGTTCCGGAATCTTGCCGGAGAAAGTGTATCTGCTGTACTCGCAAGAGCGGCTGGCCTCTTACGGGATTAAGCCCGGATCCTTGAGCAGCATTTTGCAGAGCCGCAATCTGACATCGAGCGGCGGAGAATTCGATGCAGGTGGAAAGAGCGTATTGATTACTCCTTCCGGAGAATTTCGGACCATCCGGGAGATAAGCGACGTCACCGTCGGAATCAACAAATATGGCTCTCCGTTATATGTGCGCGACCTCGCGGATGTAGTCCGAAGCTACGAGCACCCGCCGAAATTTTTGAACTTCTACTCCTGGGCTGATAAGGATGGTCACTGGCGGCGTGCGCGTTCGATCACTCTCAGCGTGCAGATGGGTGCGGCGCAACAGATCGATAACTTCGCCCGGCAAGTAGATAAGACTCTCGAGGATATTCGCAAGCGCCTGCCCAGGGACCTGATCATCGCACGTACGAGCGACCAGCCCTTGCAGGTCGAAGAGAATATCGACTTATTCATGATGAGTCTCTACGAGGCAGTGGGACTGGTTGTTCTGGTGTCGCTCATCGGATTTTGGGAGTGGCGCTCCGCCTTGCTGATGGCCCTCTCAATACCACTGACGCTTCTCATGACGTTCGGGACGGCGCAAATGATAGGCATCGACCTCCAGCAGGTCTCGATCGCGACTTTGATTATCGCGCTCGGTCTATTAGTGGACGACCCTGTAGTCGCAGGGGACGCTATCAAGCGCGAGCTTGCAACGGGCGCGGACCGGCGACTCGCAGCGTGGCTAGGACCTACCCGTCTCGCGACCGCGATCCTTTACGCCACGATCACGAATATCGTCGCCTACCTGCCCTTTCTGATGCTGACCGGTACGATGGGTCAGTTTCTCTACGCACTCCCGGTCGTGATGACGATCGCTTTGGTAGCTTCGCGTGTGGTCTCGATGACATTCATACCGCTGTTGGGCTCCTATATTTTAAGAAGCCGCGCAGAGCCCTCCATTGCCGAACGCAGAACGCGGGGCTTCGCCGCGGAATACTACCGCGTAGGCCAGTGGGCGATTCGGCATCGCTGGGCTGTGCTGGCCGTGGCCGCCGTGGTGCTGGCTGCCGGAGGTAAGCTCGGCGCCTCACTGAAGAAGCAGTTCATGCCCAAGGACCTCTCACAGCTTGCGTTCATTGACGTGTTTCTTCCTGAAGACGCGTCGTTTTCGTCCACGAGTGAGATCGTGACGCAGGTAGAAAAAGTCGTGCAAGAGGTCGCGGCTGCGAAGAAGATGCCTATTGAAGCGCTCTCCAGTTTCGTTGGAGGCGGTGCGCCGCGGTTCTGGTATTCGCTTTCACCAGAATCTCCGCACATGAATTATGCGCAGGTGGTTTTACTGTTCCGCGACAAGCATCAAACTCACAGACTGCTTCCATACATTCAAAGCCGCGTTTCCAAGGAAATTGCGAGCGCGCGCATCGACGTCCGCCAACTCGAAAACGGCGATTCCGTCGGCTTACCAGTCGCCATCCGGATTTCCGGCGAAGACAGCGGTACGCTTCGTGCGACCTCCGAGCGCGTCCAACAGGTCTTGCGCGAAATTCCGCTCGTCACCCGCGTGCGCGACAACTGGGGCGAGGACCGCTTTAACGTCGAACTGAAGGTGAATGAGGATCGCGCCAATCTCGCAGGCCTGACCAACGGCGATGTTGCCGGCTCTTCCTCAACGGGTATCACCGGTACGCCACTCACAACCTTGCGGGAAGGCGACAAGCAGATTCCGATTGTCGCGCGGCTTCGCACCGACGAGATCGCAGGTTTGAACGATGTCCCCAATCTCTATGTCTATTCCAGAACGGGCAAGCAGAAGGTGCCGCTCCGGCATGTTGCCAGCCTGGACTATAACTTTCGGAGCGAGGTAATCCGGCGACGGAATCAGTTCCGCACGATCACGGTGTCGGCGGCTCCCCAGGAGGGTATCTTGTCCTCCGAGGTAATGGCGGTCGCGCGCCCCGCGCTGAATTCAATCTCTGCGTCTCTTCCGCCGGGATACAAGATCGAAATTGGCGGTGAAGAAGAGAAGCAGAAGGACGGATTTGGCGATCTCGGCGTAGTTCTGGCAACTTCCGTCATTGCCATCTTTCTGGCGCTCACGTTCCAGTTCAAGAATGCGGTAAAGCCATTCATCGTTTTCGCTGCGGTGCCTTTTGGCTCTGTTGGTGCGCTGCTGGCGCTGTGGATCATGGGTGCGCCCTTCGGATTCATGGGTTTTCTGGGAGTCATCAGCTTGGTCGGTGTGATCGTCAGCCACATTATTGTTCTCTTCGATTTCATCGAAGAGAAGCATGCCGAGGGTGAACCCTTCGAGCAGGCTGTGCTGGATGCAGGCATTGTGCGGCTTCGTCCCGTCCTCATCACCGTGGGCGCGACCGTGTTCGGACTCTTTCCGCTCGCCGCCCATGGGGGTCCGCTGTGGGAGCCGCTCTGCTATGCACAGATCGGCGGGCTTTCCATCGCGACGTTTATCACGCTGTTGCTCGTCCCGGTCTTCTACGCGATCTGCGTACTCGACCTGAAGATCGTGAAGTGGGAGTCGCCTGCGGCCGCGCGCGGCGATGAACAATTGATGGTCATCGAGAAATTCAGCCAGGCAGCCGCGGGGCATTCTGGCGAAACATCACCGTCGTAATCGGAACGGAGCGCTACTCAAATGACAGCCGATACCTTAGTGCAGCTTGCGCAGTTCGGCACCATTCTGATTGGTTTTCTCGGCCTGGCTGTGGCCCTGAGAAGCCATCGGCGGCAATTAAACGCGCAAATGTTCATCGAATTCTCATCGAGGTTCCAGTATGTGCTTGGGGCGCTCCCGGCCGAAGCCTGGATCAGCAGCGGCGATCCCGCGCGGCCGCTTCCCCCGCCAAGCGAGGAGCTGACCAAGAACTGCCTGCAATGGTTTCACCTCCTCGCCAATCTTTATCATCTGCACAGAAAGGGATATATTTCGCAAGACCTATGGAGGCCGGCTCAGTTGGGTATCAAGCGCGTTCTGGAAAGCCGGTTATTGCAACGCGAGTGGTCCGTGATTGAGAGCGCGTTCGCGTATCACCCGGACTACTGCCGTTACGTCCAAGCGTTTATTACTGGAAGGGCCAACGGTGGAAACATTCGCTCAAAGATCAGGATTCGATCGAGATCGTAGCTTGAGGAGAACTTTATGACAAAGAAACAAACCAGTGTATGCATCGTAGGTGGGGGGCCAGCGGGCCTTCTGTTGGGCCTTTTGTTAGCGCGCCGCGGAGTAGACGTGCTGGTGCTGGAGGGTCATAAAACCTTCGAGCGAGAGTTTCGAGGTGAAGTATTGCAGCCGAGCGCGGCGCACCTGCTCGACAAACTCGGCCTCCTGCGCTATATCCTTGCCCAACCGCACTCGCTGCTGACGAACGGAGTAGTGCGTATTAAAGGCAAAAGGGTTGGCAGTTTTGATTTCACGACGATTGTGCCGGAATACCCTTACGCGATCTGGATGCCGCAACCGATTTTCCTGAAGGCCTTGACCCAAAAGGCGGCTCCGTTCTCGAATTTTCAGTGTTGGATGGGAGCACAAGTCACAAGCTTGATTGAGGAGAACGGAAAGGTCCTAGGCGTGGAGGGACTTCTCGGCGGGCAGGAACCTTTTCAAGTGCGTGCCGATGTTGTGGTCGGTGCAGATGGGCGTTATTCGAAGCTCCGGCGGCTGGGCAATTTCGAGGTGGAGTACGAGCATCACGACCTGGACATCGTTTGGTTTGTGGTGGACCGCCCTCCGGAGTGGACCAGCACGATGCATGTATCGCTCGGGCAGGACGTACGAGGGCTGATTCTGCCGAAATATCCCCAGCATCTGCAGGCGGGAATCGTTCTCCCGAAGGATGTTTGGCGCCAGTGGCGTGAAGATGGTGTCGCGGCAGTCGCAGACCGCGTGCGCCGCTTCGATCCGACTTTCAAAGCCTTTGCAGACAGTTTGCAGGATCTCACACCATTTATTCCACTGGAAGCCCGTATTCTGCTCGTAAAAGAGTGGGCGCGGAACGGTTTAGTGCTGATTGGGGACGCGGCCCATACGATGAGTCCCGCCGGAGCCATCGGGGTTAACGTGGCGCTCGCAACGGCTGCAGTTGCGGCGCAGGTGCTCTATCCGCTTCTCGGGCGCGGCCCGGTGGCGCAGCAAGATCTGCGCGCGATCCAGCAAGTGCGCGAAGGCGATGTGCGTACCCTGCACCGGTTGCAACTTGGAGCCCAGCGAGTTCTGCTCGGGCAGATCGGAGGTTCTCCCGTGGCCAACTGGATCGTGTCCAAGCTCTTGCCGCTGTTGCTAAACTCTCCATTGCTGCCCAGGATTCAGCGGCGGATGTTTTTCGGTACGCCGCTGCCGGCCTTGGATCCGGCGTTTCGTTTCCCTGAAGAAAGCCTTGCCGCGGGCACAAATCCATAAATCCGCTTCACTGCTGTATGTCTTAATGGAAACCCTTGCCCTCACTTTCGCGGGCGGAGCCATGATGGCCCCCGATTCACGTGCGTGACCGCAAGCCTGCCAGCTTGACTGTTGTGATACGATAGGCGGCACTGTGCCGTTCGATGTAACCAAGCTCCTGCTGGACTGGAGCAGGGGCAATCAGGCGGCCCTGGATGAGCTGACTCCTCTTGTGTACCAGGATTTACACAAGAGGGCGATGAATTATCTGCGGCACGAACGGCCGGACCATACACTACAGCCCACGGCGCTGATTCACGAGGCCTACCTGCGACTCGTCAACGAGAGCCCCCCGGAATGGAACGGGCGCGCGCACTTCTTTGCGGTGGCTTCGCGGGTGATGCGGCAAATCCTGGTGGATCACGCTCGCCGCCACCGGGCCGGAAAGCGCGGCGGTGGCGCAGCCAACGTCAGCTTGGAAGAAGTGCTGGCGCCGGCTCAATCGGAGAGCGCCGATTTGATGGCCCTGGATGAAGCATTGGGACGATTGGCCGCCTTCGATGAACGGAAGTGTCGAATCGTGGAGATGCGCTATTTCGGCGGGTGCACGGTCGAGGAGACGGCCGAGGCGCTCGGGATTGCCGGTATCACGGTGATGCGCGAGATGCGCCTGGCCGAGGCCTGGCTTCGCCGCGCGATGAAGGGCAATGAGCCGGGCGGCGCATGAGCCTAGAACGCTGGCGCCAAATCGAGGACCTGTTCGCCCGGGCGCTAGAGTGTCCATTCGCGGAACGGCAAGCATTCCTCAACCAGGCGTGTCAGGGGGATCAGGATTTAAGGCGTGAATTGGAATCGTTACTAGAATGTGATGCTCCGGATCAGCGCCTGCTCGAGGTCCCAACGGTTCTCGATCCCGATCGTCAATCCGAAGCCGAGATGGTCGGGCGCCGCATCGGATTCTACCGAGTCATCCGCCTGATCGGTCGCGGTGGAATGGGAGCTGTCTACCTCGGCGGTCGAGATGATGACCAGTATCGGAAACAAGTCGCCATCAAGCTGTTGAAACGGGGCATGGATACCGACTTCATGCTGACCCGGTTCCACCAGGAGCGGCAGATCCTCGCCAATCTCGAGCATCCTTTCATCGCCCGGCTGATCGATGGCGGAGCCACTGACGATGGACTGCCATACTTCGTCATGGAGTACGTCGACGGTGTCCCGATCACGACATATTGTGCTGACCGCAACCTGTCCATACCCGAGCGGTTGAGACTGTTCGGGATGATCTGCGAAGCGGTTCAGCACGCCCACCAGAACCTGGTGATTCATCGTGACATCAAGCCCGGCAACATCCTGGCTACGAAAGAAGGCATCCCGAAACTTCTCGACTTCGGAATCGCCAAAGTGATCGATCCGGAAACGCCTGTTGGAATTACGCTGACGCAGCGGGAACAGCGCATGTTGACGCCCGACTATGCCAGTCCAGAACAGATCCGAGGACTCCCGGTCAGCACAGCCAGTGATATTTATTCCCTGGGCGCGGTGCTTTATGAGCTCCTTACCGATCTGCGTCCTCACCGGTTTACATCCAGTTCGCTCGCCGCCCTGGAACATGAGATCTGCGTGGCCGAGCCGCTCCGGCCAAGCATTGCAGTTGCGGAAAACGAGAGCCTTCCGCCTGCCGTTCGGAAATACTTGCGGCGCCAACTCTCCGGCGATCTGGACAATATCGTGCTCGCTGCATTGCAGAAGGAACCGCAGCGGCGATATGCCTCGGCGGCCGAGTTCGCCGAAGATCTGCGCCGGCATGCCGAAGGCCTACCGGTACTCGCGCATGAGGACCACTGGCCCTACCGCGCCGGGAAGTTCGTTCGGCGACATCGGTGGGTGATCGGAACTGCGGCGCTTGTCGCTGCAAGCCTGATCGCCGGTATTGTCGCGACAACCATCCAGGCTCGCCGGGCGGAGCAGCGATTCCAGATCGTTCGCGGGCTCGCCAGGACGATGTTATTCGACCTGTATAACGAGATGGAACGTCTGCCGGGATCGATTTCGTTGAGGGCCGCAACCATTCGCACTGTCGTGAATTATCTGGATACCCTGGCGCAGAGCGGATCGCACGACCCGGAACTGGATCTGGAAATCGCAACGGCGTACGAACGCGTCGCCCTTATCGAGGGTCATCCGTTCGCGTCGAATCTCGGTCATGGTATTGAAGCGCTGAGCAACTACCGCAAGGCGCTGGCGATCTTTGAGCGGCTCGCCAGCCGCTCCGGATACCGGAGCCAGGCGATTCGCGGTTTGATCGATAGCCACGTCAAGTTAGCGGGATTGGAGTCGCTCTTCGGAAACCCGGAAGCCTCGAACCACCATTCTCGAAAGGCAGCGGAAATTGCGACTAAAGCCTTCGCCCTTGACACATCCGAAGTGCCTCTGAGTACCCAGATCAACGTATACTTTCGCCTCGCCGACCTGGCGTACGACCGCGGAGCGGCGGATGAGGAATTGGCGAACTACCTCAAAGCGCTGGATCTGGCGACAACGTGGCTCGCCAGAGAGGGCAGCGCTGCAGCGGCTGATCACCTGGTTGAATGTTACCGCGCTGTGGGCAGCGCGAAAGCCCGGCGAGGCGATCTTTTCGGCGCGCTTGAAAGCTATCGCAGTGCGCAGAGAGCCGCCGAGGATTTGGCCCGGCGCCTCGATGTAAAGCCGGACCACCGGTTTGGGATCATTAGCATTCTCCTTGCAACCGGGGAATTTTGGGGGCGCCCGACGATCCCAATTTCAACAACCACGCCGGCGCACTGGCGTACTATCAGAAGGCTCTCGCGATTGCTGAACGGATTTCCCTCGCAGACTCCAATGATGTAAATGGCAAGAGAATGACTGCAGCATGTCAGTGGCGGCTCGGCATGATCTGGGCGGAGGACCAGCCGGCGCGGGCCGTGGCATACTGCCGGAAGGCGCTTCAGAACTCGGAACAGGTCGGGGCTGGCGACCCGCGGAACGTCGAATATCGTTACCATGCCTCACGCGCCTATTTGTGGATGGGGGAAGCCCTCCGCAAACTCCGAAATTATCGCGAAGCGGTCGCCAGTTTCAGACGCGCGGTAGAGCTGCAAAACTCGATCGCGGCAACATCGCCGCAACGGATCTGGAATCTTCGCGTGCTTAGCCGTACTTACGTGCTCCTCGGCGCTGCCCAGTTGGATGGAGGCGATCCGAATGCAGCTCTCGTTTCGCTGCGCCAGGGCTTGGACGTGGCGGACCGGATGCTGCAACGCGCTCCTTCGAGCTTGTATCACCAACTCGACCGCGCAGACGTTCTGGAGGCGATGGGCAAATATTATGGCTCGCTGGCGCGCGGTGCTAATGTCGGCACGGTCCAAAGGGCCGAGTTGCGCCGGCAGGCCCGCTCCTGTTTCGAAGAGAGCTTTGCGATCTGGCGTAGTTGGACTAAGCGCAACCTGGCCTCAGTCTACGCAGCGCGTCGCGAGAGCAATGCCGCCCTCGCGATCGCATCTATCAAAGCCGTCCGCGAAATTACGATTCTCGAAACGCGGCCGACTAAGTGAGGTCATTTCGCGTCCGCACCCTGAATGATAGGTCTCGCCGCAATTCTGCGCTTCCACTATTGACAGTCACGACGTAGAACGAACCGTTCCGATCAAACAATTATTAATCAGCCGGAGCGCGACGCGTTCGCAGCTAATTTACAGAATCGAGGATGAGATGAAATTGCGTAACACAATCACTACCAGAAATCATCGGACAACACTTCTTGTTCGAGTGGCGGCGATTCTCACATTGACGGGCATTTCCGGACTCGCCAAAAACCAGCCCATGTGCTCGGCCGAGAGCAATGACAAGGCAGATTGGGTGCTGGTCGAAAAAGCCGCAGACGATTCTGTCTGCGTAAAACCGGGTGTCAAATGGCGTAAGTATACCCGCGTCCAGATCGAGCCATCCTTATTCGCACCTTCCGATGAGGGGGACGCGCTGAAAGAGGAAGATGCGCGAAAGCTGACGGCGTTTTTCGACGCCAAACTTCAGGCATCCTTCCAGAATCAAGCGGCTTCGGAGGGCCCGATACTCCGGATCCAACCGACGATCACGGCTGTTCGACGCTCCAAATCCGCGGTTAATGCTGTTAGCCTTGTCTCGATCAAGATGCCGCTATCATACGGCGGCGCGGCAGTTCGCTTCGACTTGATCGATGACGAAACAGGCGAGGCCGTTGGCGTCATAACCTCCGGTGGACGAGGCCGCGCGTGGAACGGCTTTCAAGGACTAAGTGCGCTGGGCCACAGCCGTGTCGTTCTGAATGGGAGCGCCAAGCGGATCAGACACGACACGGATCTTCTGAGGGAGGGCACCGAAGCATACGAAGTATCGGGTAGCGAATGAACAGCACCGGAGCAGTTAGAGGTTTTGCCGATATCGTTGGCATCGCAGCCGACAGATCCCAATACCGGGGTCGGTCGGCTGCGCCCGCTAATGCAGGAAACTCTAAATCAACCTGGCCGGTCACTAGCCACATACCGTTTCTGAAAGCGCTTCGTAATCTGGCCGACGCCGCTTACGAGTTTTCGCTGAACATGTCTACCACGGTTTTGTAGCCGCCATCCGGCTGGCGGCGAAGTACGATTACGTATTTACCTTCGTGCCGGCCATCGGCTGCGGTCATGGCGTATTTACCCACGCCGTACGCGATGTCGCCCGAAGCTGCTATGTCGGTTGTCTCGATGGTGATGTCCTTCGGCCCGGTTGCCATTACAGCTCTCCAGAATTCTAAAATGGCGGCCTTGCCAGTCACCTTTGGCGCATCCGGCGGCAGCAGTTGCGCGTCTTCCGCATAGAACCCGTCCACCATTCGCTCCACATCGCCCGCATTGGCGTGACGGACGAACTCTGCGTCCAATGCCTGAATGATCTCTCGAACCTGACTCAAACTCAATACCGGTGTCGCCATAACAACCTCCCTGGCGGTGCATTATATCTCCCGCGGATTGCGGCCCGCATGAATGGCGGCGACGGCAGTTAGGAGACCGTGCGCCCCGCGTGGTAGACTACTCGAATTCCAAGAATTCGCAACCTAGTCCAATTACCATGCGAAACCAAGGTGTCCTGACGCTGCGATGGTGCTTGCTGTGCATTTTGGCCGGCATTTCACTCGCAGTTGGTGGCGCACAGTCCGCGCGCGGTGCCGGCACTACCGACGCTACGGCAAGTAAGCCTTTCGGAATCGCGAAACGCGTGAAATGGACGACGTCGCGACTGATCGGCACTCCGGATCCGCCACCAAACTACCGTTTAGTTCGCGCGTTTCCTCAGTTCGTCTTCAAGGAACCGGTGTTTATTGCCCAGGATCCTGTGTCGGCGCGCTTGCTGGTCGCCGAGTACACCTCCGGAAAGATCTACAGCTTCCTCCCCGGCGACTCTACCGGCAAGAAGCATCTGTTCCTCGATATGAAACGCGGCATCTCTGCGTTTTCCTTTCATCCGAAATATCGGGAAAACGGGTACGTGTTCGTCTTCAGTCACATCGATCCAAAGGTTAAGGGCGCGCAGTTGAGCCGGGTCTCGCGCTTTCAGTTACAGTTCGGCAGCATCCCGCCGCGCCTCCGTCCCGAATCGGAGACGGTCATTATCGAATGGCCGGGCGGAGGCCATAATGGCGGTGAGGCAATTGTCGGACCCGACGGCTATCTGTATATCGCCACTGGAGACGGCACCGGAGGCTCCGATCCTAACGCAACCGGTCAAGGCGTGAATGACCTGTTGTCTGTAATGATGCGGCTCGACGTCGATCACCCGGATCCCGGACGCAACTACTCGATCCCTAAGGACAATCCGTTTGTGGGCGTCCCCGGCGCGCGGCCCGAAATCTGGGCGTACGGCTTCCGGAATCCCTGGCGCTTCAGCTTCGACCCCCACACAGGACAGCCTTGGGTCGGTGATGTGGGCCAGGACTTATGGGAAATGATTGAGTTGGTGAGCCGTGGCAGTAATCACGGTTGGAGCGTGATGGAAGGCAGTCATCCGTTTCACCCGAATAGTAAACTGGGGCCCACGCCGCTGGTTCGCCCGGTCGTGGAGCACCATCATACAGAGTGCCGATCCATTACCGGCGGGTATGTGTACCAGGGAGCCAAGTTTCCCGAGTTACGTGATGTATATATATACGGCGATTATCAATATGGCAAGATCTGGGGCCTGCGCTACGATCACGCCATGAAAAAAGTCGTGTGGCATAAAGAATTGGCTGCCACGACGGTCAAAATCGCCAGTTTCGGACTCGCCCGCGACGGATCTTTGTATGCGGTGGATTATGACCGAGGTCAGATTTATCAACTCGAACGCAATCCGCCGGCGGTATCCGGTCCGCCATTTCCCCGGAAGCTGAGTGAGACAGGCATTTTCTCCTCGGTGCGCGATCATCGAGTCGCGCCGGGGGTCATCCCCTACTCGGTTAATGCGCCGTTCTGGTCCGATGGCGCGCATAAGGAGCGATTTTTTGCGCTGCCGCGCAACGGCAAGATCCGGTTTTACAAGTCTAAAGCTTGGGAGTTTGATGACGGAGCAGTTACGGTCAAGTCCTTCTCATTAGATATGGAAGAGGGGCGAGCCTCCTCCCGCAAACGAATCGAAACTCGCATTGTCCTGAAGCAGAATGATCAATGGGTGGGCTACACGTATTCCTGGAATGATGAGCAGACCGATGCCGAGCTGGTGGATGCGGCTGGTATGGATCGAACGTTTCTGATCAAGGACGCTGGCAGCCCCGGTGGAGTGCGTCGACAGGTATGGCATTATCCCAGCCGGAACGAGTGCATGTTCTGCCATTCGCGCGCAGCGGGGTTCGTCTTGGGTTTGACGACTCCCCAGATGAACCGCACACACAAATACGGGCTCGTCTCGGACAACCAGCTGCGCACGCTACAGCATATTGGGCTGTTCAAGAGGCCGCTGGCCAAACCTCCGAGTGCGTATCCGGCGTATGTCGATCCCGCGAATACGTCGGCTAACCTGAGTGCGCGTGTGAAGACCTATTTCCAGGTAAACTGCGCGATCTGCCATGTGGCGGACGGCGGGGGCAACTCGCTGATCGACCTTGGATACAAGACCCCGTTGATCAAAGCCCATATTCTCGATGAGCTGCCGATTCATGACACTCTGGGCATCGCGGATGCGCGCCTCATCGCCCCCGGGGATCCGGAGCGCTCCGTCCTGTTTGCGCGCGTGAACCGTCGCGGGCAAGGTCAAATGCCGCCAAGCAGTAGTAATCGAGTTGATGCGTCCGCAGTACAGATGCTCAGGGACTGGATCGGCCGGTTGCGGCCGGGCCGGGCTGCTCGCCCGTGACTTAGTAGTATCTTGTACACGTAAGGAGATATCGGGTGAACGCCTCTTTAAGCGCAGCACGGACACGGAGCTACGTGGTCCGCTCTTCAGGTGCTTGACGATCCCGGCCACCAGAAAGAAAGTGGACACGCGAGCGCGCAAGCAGTGTCTGGACGAGGTTCGAAATGACTATGCGAAATCCGATGTGGCGGGCCGGAGCAAGCTGCTGGACGAAGCGCAGAAGCGGGCGGGCCTGACCGCAACTATCTAATCCGGGCCTGGGCCGCGCGATCCGCAGCCGTGCGCCGGTGAAGGTGGCAGCGGACTGGGATACCAGCGAAATAGGCAATCTGCGGCAGCGCTTCCCTTTTCGCATACGCAATACGCGAGCTCCATCCGGATAACAATACAGCGCTGATCAACGAATTGTATGGTCCTGATGGCGCGCCGCAAGCAACGGATCCTGAAAAAAGCCGTTACATTCTTAACTTGCTTAGAGGTTTCACCGAGGCCTGTTGCCGCGCCTGCTAGACTCCTTGCTTCACTCGCGCAGGAATCGAGTGAGTACATTTCTCGTGATTTGGGACACATGGCGGTCCGGAAACAGGGCCGGCACCCACGTGATCGATCCCACCGAGAATACTCGGCCCCCGCCTGCTCGCTCGTGGTAGACCATTTCGGCTCCGCCGTCATCAGGATTTATACCCTTGGCGAGAAGCACTGCGTTCGCCGGCGTCGACGCGCTGCGCTTATCCGTTTCGTGGCCGGACGCTCCGCCTGGGACCCGCTCATGCAGCGTCTGCTCCCCGAACAAATCCCCTGTTCGTAAGCCAGTGCCCTCAAAAATCCAGTGCGCCGCATCCACCACCCGGTACGGCGCGGCTGTCATCAGACCCGCTGCAGTGCATACCACGCCTAGAAGGTTCGCCTCGGATTCACAGGTGCGATGCATTCGGCTCTCGTATTCCACCGAGCCGTCATCAGAATGTCCGCCTAGCTCGCCATGCAGGCTGTTGCAATGAGTCAGACATCGCATCAGCCCATCACCTTCGAACTTCACCTCGCAGTTCAGTCCATTGCCCGCGAGATACATGAGCCGGCCGCCGCGCTCGAACACCCATCGCTTTACCGCCAGGTACATCTCCCGAGTCCAATACTCAGGGTGAATGGAAAGAATCAGCACTCGGTATGCATCCAGCGGGATGATGCCCTCGTGTAGTTGAGCTTCGGCGTACAGGTCATACTCGAAGCCTTCGCGTTCCAGCCAACCCAGAAGGCGCCACTCTCCGGGCGCTTGCCCGCATTGCACTCTGCCCTGCACGGGATCGGTCACTTCGGGATCATCAAACATGTGATTGTTCGGCTCGGGGCGTTCGAACGAGAGCGGCTGGTATTCGTGATCCTTCCACCGCCACGTTCCAAAAGAAGCCGGATTGCTGTACCGGTCCAGGTCCTGTCGCGAATGAACGATCGGACGGTCCGGCAGCCGGGGGGCATTCACATAATTGCTTCGCCCGCCAAAGTTGTTGTACGCATTCCAAGTATTGGTGGAAGCGAGAACCGCGATTCTGGCTTGAGGCCGGCTTGGAGCTACTACCCACGGAAAGGAAAACGTTCTGCCCGAGGGAGTCTGTGCCCTTAGATAGTAAAGCCCGGAACGCTGCGGAGCTTCGATCATTGGCGGCGATGGATATCCCTGCTGATTCCATCGCACACCGGTTTGGGTGAAGTCGCCATCCGGCAGAATCTGGCGATTGGCTTGCGGCCCGTGCTCATCGATCCATCCGATCATGCGCACATATTCCTTCTTCCAGCCATAGCGCCACAGCGTCAATTGATACTGCTCGACCGAATGCACGCGGTATTCCGCCGATTCGCCTCCACGTACCCATTTCGGCCACATGTATCCCAGCAAGCCATCGGCTAGCAATCGGAACTGCACGGGTGTCCCGCCCAAGTCAGCCGTTACGGTCTTCGCGCCGTAGCCGCTCTTGGCCAGAATCACGCGGTAGCGCCCCGGCTTCAGTTCGCCATAGAAGGCCCCGCTTGGAGCCGACCGGAGGATTTGTACTTCCCCCGTCGCTTCATCCCGGAACTCGCCCATCACATCAGGTAGCGCCAGGTACATCTCGTCGCTCACATAAGCCAGAACCGTTTCCGATGTTGCCCGCATGCGATTCACCAGTATGTCACAGCGGAGCCCGGACCTTGCGTGTCTGCAGTATAGTGGAGACTCTCAGGCCATGACTCTTTTCGCCGAAATGACACGAGAACAGCTTCGTGCTGCAGCGGCTTCCGCGCTGGCTATATTGCCGTTGGGCGCCACTGAGCAACACGGCCCGCATCTGCCGGCGGGCACCGACTGGTTTGCAGTCGAATCGCTTACGCGCGAAGCAGCGCGTCTGCTCGAGCCCGATATTCCGGTTATCGTGGCTCCGACGCTGCCCTTCGGTTCCTCCCATCATCATCTGACTTTCGGTGCAACCCTCTCGCTCTCCACGGAGACGTACTATCGCGTGTTGCACGAGCTTCTCGAATCGCTGGTCACGGATGGTTTCACGCGCATCTTTCTCGTCAATGGCCATGGTGGTAATCACGAGCTTGCGCAGCTTGCCGCGCGGGATATCGCGCTCGAACATCCGGTGCGCGTGGCAGCGGGTTCGTATTGGATGATTGCGTGGGACGAACTGATTGCGGCGGGCGCGCATCGGGGCCGCCGGCTTCCGGGACACGCCGGCGATTTTGAGACATCGCTGGTACTCTCGCTGCACCCCGAGCTGGTCGCGCAGGAGCGGCCGCACCGCGATGGTATTTTCGACTCGGATCCCCGCGCATTCCAGGCCGCGTATCGCGACGAGCATCACGGTTTCTGGCGAGAGATCCAGGGCTTCACAGATAGCCCGGACCAGGCGGCCGCCGAAAAAGGCGCCGGATTTCGGGCCGCGATAGTCTCCGGTCTGGTCCGCGCGTTTCGCGAATTCTACGGCTCTTGAGCGCGGGCGTGATCCCGCGCAAAATAGCGCAGAGTGCCGTAGAGGACAAGCGCTGCGGTGCCCAGGAAGATCACCGCTGTAAATGCCATCAGCCGATCCACTCCGATGGTCCGGCGCGCAAGTCCGCCGAGGAATGGTGCAAACCCTGAAATTGTGGCGCCCACGAAGTTCAGCACGCCGACCGTGGAGGCGCGCAGAGACGGGGGAACCACATCGAACGCGGCAGGCGCCTGGTTGGCAGCAACCGATCCGGCAAAGAATCCGAAGGCCAAAGCGGCAATGCGCGTCGATGACAAAGTGCTGCTCGCACCCAAAAAGAAGATGCATGGAGCCGCACCGCAGAAGGCGGCCAGGACGACCCAGAACCTGGCGCTACGGACGCGCACGTAACACCGGTCGGCCACGCCGCCGCTGATCAGCATACCGAATGCCGTGCCGATCTGCGGATAGATGCTGGCCTCGAATCCCGCACGCGCGAGGCCGAGGTGAAACTTATCGAACAGGAACGTCGGCAGCCATGTGTAGACCAGAAACAGCCCGAAAGTAAATACCGAGACGAAAGCCGTCACAATGCAGAGGGTCGGGATGCGAAATAGCGCCAGAAAACTGCTCAGCCGGGCGATCTGGGTCCGGGGGTTATGCTCAAATTCCACGGGCATCCTGCGAAAGAAGCGGAGGAGGAATAGAGCGAAAACCAGACCGGCACCCCCCAGCAGCCAAAATGACACCCTCCAGTGGATGTGTTCGGCTATGAGTCCACTTACTGAACCACCAACCGCGACCCCGACGATCTGACTTGTACCGAAGATTGCTATTGCTTTCGACCGGGTGCGTGGGCCATGAGCGGCGGCCATCAGAGCGTACGCAGCGGGCATAAATAGACATTCAGATACGCCCAGCAGAGCTCGGCATGCCAGAAGAAATGCCCCGTTCGGAGAGGCTCCGGAAAGAATGGTGAATGTGCTCCACACGGCAAGGCTTCCGAGCACCAGCCGTTGCCGCGAGAGCCGGTCTCCCAGGATGCCGGCTACGGGCGAGCAGAATCCGTAAACCCAGAGAAACAGCGCACCGGTCAGACCCAGCACGGCATCGCTGTACCCAAATTCCTGCTGCAGTGCGGGGAACAGGGTATAGACTACTTGCCGATCCGCATGGTTCAGCACGTAGCATACCCACAGATATCCGATCAGGCGCCACTCCGGTCCCAGAAGACGCCGCGCCGGCTTTACCGCGGGAGTGGTCACGGCAGTTCTCGCATTAGTCTGGTGGTAGGTCCGGCGTGCGCGCGCGGTGTTATCGAGTCGCGCTGTGTCAGACCTTGTCCGGAAGATTGAAAGGCTTACGGTAGGTGCGCGTGAGCATTCGATCAGCCTCGTTGTCTGCTACGAAGCGCTGCTTCTGCGGGTCGAACGAAAGTGTTCGGCCCAGCCGAAATGCAATATTTCCAAGAAGACAGAATGCCGTAGAAAGGTACGTTTCATTGATTTCGGCCGTCAGTACCTCTCTTTTTCCGCTGCGTATGGCATCGAAGAAGTTCGCGAAATGCCCGATCTCTTCACTGCGCGAAGGCCCCGCGCCTTCGAGCCCGCCCGTGGCCGGTTCCGGTTCCTTACTGCCGCCCAAGAAAACCTTTACAGGCCGGGCGGAGCCTGGACTTACCGCCATGTATCCTTTCGAGCCATAGAAAAAGATGCCGGAGTGCAGCTGGTCCTCGCCATTGCTGAAGCGGCCGCGAATCTCGCATACAAGCTCGGTCCCATCGTCGAATTCATAAGTTGCAAGCTGCGTGTTAGGCGTTTGCCCCTGATCTTTGTAGCCGTAGCGTCCGCCGGTAGAGACGATCTTCACTGGCAGTTCTTTATTCAGGCCCCAGCGGGCTACATCGATATAGTGGATACCGTTATTGCCTAACTCGCCGTTGCCGAAATCCCAAAACCAATGCCAATTGTAGTGAACCAAATTACGGTGAAAAGGCTGCTCGGGCGCCGGCCCCAGCCACAGGTCCCAGTGCAAGTGCGCAGGCGGCGGCTCCGGCTGTTTGAACCCGATCGATTCTCTTCGCTGAAAATGTATGCACCGGGCCATGTAGATGTCGCCGATAATACCGTCATGAAGCGCGCGAACTGCCTTTTGAATTGTCTCGCTCGAGCGCCTCTGCGTTCCCCCCTGAACAATCCGGTTGTGCTTCCGGGCGGCTTCCACCATCATGCGGCCTTCGACCAGATCATGAGCGACCGGCTTCTCGACATAGACGTGCTTTCCCGCCTGGCAGGCCCAGATGGATGCGAGCGCATGCCAATGATTGCAGGTAGCGATGGTAATGGCATCGATGGACCGGTCATCAAGGACACGGCGCAGATCAGGCTCCAGGGCCGGCTTCTTCCCCGTCTTTTCTGCGAACTCACTAGCCTTTTCCGACATCCGCTGCTCGTCGGGATCGCAGAAGGTTGCAACTTCTACGCCTTCGATGCGCGACAGCGAACGCATGTGGTCGCGACCGCGGCCGCCAAGACCGATTACGGCCACACGCACACGATCATTGACGCTGCCGGAGGCGCGCCGCACGAATGCAACTGGTACAGCCGCTGTGCCGGCACTCTTCAAGAAGTCACGGCGTGCCATCTCGGTCATCGTCATCATCCTCCCTTTATGATCTTTTCAGAATAGCGCCAATCGTCATTACATCGTTTCCGCCGCGGATACGCTACTCTGTCTTTTCTTTTACTTTGGATGCGCCCTTTTCGGTACCCTCAGCCGCTTTGTTGGTCGCCTTTTTGGCTCCCTTCTTTACTTTCTTACCGGTTTTCTTCGCGGCGCGGCCCGTGGCTTTGCCTGCGTCTTTTACATCATCCTTTATGCCTTTATCGGATTGAGCAAACGTGCCCAACGCAGTCAAGCCGGCAATCACAACGCCCGTTAGTAGATAGCGCATTCTATCAACTCCCCCCATCGCAGGATAGCAATTCCGATGCCGGGGCGTCTGCCATCGTTACTGCGGCAATCGGGCGGTCACTCCAGCTCCGGTTTGGGCAGCAGATGCTTTTGTGGCTTCCCCATTGCGTTGCGCGGTATAGCTTTTACGGGAATGAATCGCCTCGGAGTTTTGAACGAAGCCAACCTTTCCCGGCAGCGCTGCTCGAGTGCCGCCGGATCCACTTCAGCACGGGGGACGAAAAAGGCCACCGGGACTTCGCCGCGTACCCGCTCCGGCACTCCGACCACGGCTGCCTCGGCCACTTCCGGCTGTTCGAGCAATACTTCTTCGATCTCCCGCGGATAGATGTTGAAGCCTCCACTAATGATCAGATCGTGCCGCCTGCCGCATAAGGTGTAATAACCATCGCTAGATCGGGTAGCGATATCGCCGGTTTTGAAAAAACCGTCGAGGAACGCTTCCCGTGTTGCATCTTCGCGCCGCCAATATCCCGCGAATACATTGGGGCCACGCAGATATATCTCACCCGGCTCGCCGTCTGAAACCGCCTGACCGCTGTCGCCAATCAGCCGCACGGAAATTCCCGGGAGCGGAAGTCCCACGCTACCTGGACGGCGATCGCCACAATACGGATTGCTCATGTTCATGAGCGTCTCCGTCATGCCGTAGCGCTCCAGGATCACGTGCCCGAAAAGCTCCCGAAATTGCCCCAGTACTTGTACCGGCAGAGGCGCCGAACCAGAAACAAAGAGGCGCATCCGTCTGCCGACCTCTCGCGCAGTTAGCGGATCCGTCTCAAGCAGCCGGGTATAGATCGTCGGGACACCGAAGAAGAGAGTAGGGCTGAAATCCACCAGATCGCGAATTGTTTTCGGATGCTCGAATCGCTCGAGCAGGCGCATGCGGCAGCCGCTCATGAGCCAGCAGTGCAGTCCATTTCCCAACCCATGCACGTGGAAAAGGGGAAGGACCAGCAGCAGACGATCAGCGGAAGTGATCTGCCAGCACGTCAAGAGATTGATTGCGTTCGAGAGAAGATTGTTATGCGTGAGAATGGCGCCCTTGGGCACGCCGGTGGTGCCTGACGTATAGATGATCAATGCAGGCGCATCACCGTCAAGCGCGGTTCGCGGCCGGCTATCAGGCATCGAGCCGGCAGCGCTAATCAACTCAGGACGAGATGCCTCGGTCACAAACAGAGAAGGCTCGGAATCGGTGAGAATCCGGCTTACCTCCCGCTCTTTGTAGAGCACGTTCACGGGAACAAGAATGATGCCAGTCTTGGCGCACGCCAGAAACAGGTCGATCATCTCGATCGAGTTGGCGAGCTGAACGGCGAGCCGGTCCCCCTTGCCAATGCCGCGATTCAGTAATACATGCGCCAGACGATTGCTGCGCACATCGACTTCTCCGAATGTATATGTGCGGCCTTGATATTCGAGCGCTTCCACCGTGCGCCGACCAATCAGCGATGCATCGAAGAGATCGGTAAGGGTCATGCAGGGAGAGTCCGGCCTTTCGTTTCGTTGCCGAAAGGCAGCAGCAGAATGCCGATCAGAAATGCCGCCGAAGTCCAGGCTATCGGCAATCCGATCGTACGATAGTGCGCAACAGCGGCTCCCACCAGGAAGGTAATTCCGGCCGCGACAAATCGCCCTACGGATGTGGCGAATGCGAAAGCCGTCGCGCGGCATCGCGTGGGATACTGTTCCGGCAGCCAGAGCGTGTAGACGGCGAAGTTCGCTCCGCCAACACCTAAGAACCAGAGGCATGCGAAAAACCAAACGAGCGCCGCTTCTTCCCGGTAAAATGCCCACCCGAAACCGGCTGTGATCGCGAGGAACATCAGAGCGAAATACATTGCCAAGGTCAAGCGGCGCCCGAGCCATTCTGCCAGCGATGGCATGACCAGACAGCCAGCGATCGTCCCCGCCGCGAGCAGCATCGTGCCGTACGAAGCAAGTTCAGCGGCGCGGACGGCGGTGTAGCCTTCCTTCATTGCCAGATGGGTAACCGATGACGGTACATAAACGGATCCGGCCCAGAGACCGGTCATGGAGATGAGCAGATAGCTCGAGTTTAGCAACGTCCGACCGCGGAACTCGCGCGAGAAGAGGGCAGCGAGCGGCGCAAGAAAAGTCGTGCGTTCAGGCGCGTGCCGTTTTTGAAGCTCCCAAAGCGCCGGTTCGCGAACCCCGTGACGGATGAAGGCGACGAGCAATGCGGGTGTGCCGCCGAACGCAAACAGCGCACGCCAGCCGAAATGCGCACCGATTGTCCAGTTGGCGACGGCCGCCAGAAAGACTCCGAAATAATATCCCGTGTGCATCAGGCCGGCGCCGAGCTTGCGCTGCTTTTCCGGCCACTCCTCCGCCACTACGACACCGCCAAGTGTCCACTCACCGCCGATCCCTATGCCGGCCAGAAGGCGGCAAAGCGCCAGTGTCCAAACAGTCCCGGCGAATGCTCCCAGAAACGTAAACAGCGAGTAGCACAGGATCGTGAGCATCAGGGTGCGCACCCGGCCGAGCCTGTCGCCGATGGGGCCCCACAGGAAAGCGAGTCCCCAGCCGATTAGGAACAGCGCAAACAGCAGCCCGCCGTAGTAACTGATCTCCGGCGGCGTGCTGCGAATACCGGATGCGGGGAGCAGATCTTTCAATGCGGGCACCAGCACGAGCGCGAACAGAAAAGAATCCATGCCGTCGAGAGCCCATCCTGCCCAGGAAGCCCAAAAGCTTCGCACTTGATTTCGCGTGAGGCCGCGGCGCTCGATGGAAGCTCGTGGTTCCGAAACCATTGGTGCCTATTGTACAGGGTGCGTTATGGCAGAATAGTGTTCGCGGGCGCGTAGCTCAGGTGGATAGAGCATCGGCCTTCTAAGCCGAGGGTCGTGGGTTCGAGTCCCGCCGCGCCTGCCAGGCTGCCGGAACTGCGGGTTCTCCATCCGCACTTAATTCGCTGAATGAACTGCGCTCCGGGGCGCGCGCCATCCAGAGAAAATTGCGCAATTATTTGCGAAAATAGTAAAAAATAACTTGCATTATTAAGAATGACGCCGAATACTGGAGTGCGATAACGCGAGCTTCAGAGCAGATCCGGCCCGGCGCACAAGGGCCCAGATTGCGGGACAGCGCAGGGAGGCAAGAACGTGTCACCATCCAAGAGGGATTTGGTCGCCTATACGCGATCGCTGCCGGCACTCGAGCAGCGGGTTGCGGAGCTTGAACTCGGGCTGATCGCCGCAGAGGAAGCGTTGGAGGTCGAGAGAGCCTTTCGCTGCCTGGTCGAGAACAGCGCCGATGCGCTAGCCCTTTGCGCGCCGGAGGGATGGCTGCAGTACGCAAGCCCGTCCATGCAGGCGATCGTTGGCTACACCCCGGAAGAGCTTGCCGGGAAAGACAGTCTGGGCCAGATCCATCCTGATGACGCCTCGGTGGCTCGAGAGAAATTCGATGCCCTGCTGAACGCTCCCGGAGAAGCGGCCCGGATTCAGGTGAGGCTCCGGCATCGTGACGGATCCTGGAGATGGACCGAAATTGTAGCCCGCAATCTGCTGCATGATCCCCGTTTGAAGGGCCTTCTTTGTAACTATCGCGACGTAACGGAGGCGAAACGCCTGGAGGAGCAGCTCGCCCACCAGGCCACACACGACCCGTTGACAGGATTGCCCAATCGCCGCTTGTTTGAGGACCGCCTCCAGCAGGCAATCGCGTATTCGCGGCGGAGCGGCCAAGCCATAGCCGTTGTATATCTCGACATCGATGGTTTCAAGGTTGTCAATGACAGCTTGGGTCATTCGACCGGAGATCTGCTGCTGGTCCAGGTCACCGAGCGGCTGAAGCGGCTTATTCGCGAGACCGACACGTTAGCGCGAACGGGCGGCGACGAATTCATCCTGGTCGCTTCACAGCTCCGCAGCCCGGACGGCGCCCGGACCATTGTTCAGAAGCTTCTCAGCGCGTTCCTGACGCCGTTTCAGCTCGGCCCGCATGAGCTCTTTGTTACGGCAAGCGCGGGCATCAGTCTGTTTCCCTATGACGGCGAAACCGTCGATACTCTACAGCGCAAGGCGGACCTCGCAATGTACGACTCGAAGCGCCGGGGGAAGAATGCTTTCATGTTCTTCAACCCCGAAATGAGCGCGGAGTCGAGCGACCGTCTGAAATTGGAGAACGATCTCCGCCGCGCGTTGGAGCGGGAGCAGTTGGTTCTCTACTATCAGCCGCAGTTTGACCTGGAGCGCAAGGCTGTAATCGGCGCCGAGGCGCTTCTGCGATGGAAGCATCCCGAGCTGGGCATGATCCCTCCCAACCGGTTTATTCCAATCGCGGAGGAAACCGGGCTCATCGTGAGCATAGGGCAGTGGGTGCTTCAGGAGGCCTGCCGCCAATGCAGCAGATGGCATAGCGCCGGCGCCAGAATCGCTGTCAATGTATCTGCCTTGCAGTTCAGCAGGGCCGATTTCGTTTCGACCGTAGCCGCATCGGTGGAACAGGCCGGCTTGCGGTCCGAGCAACTCGAGCTGGAACTGACCGAGAGTCTCCTGATGCACCGGATTGAAGAGACTGCCGCGCGCATGTCCCACCTCCGCGCCCTGGGAGTGCGAATTTCGCTCGACGATTTCGGAACGGGCTATTCTTCGCTCAGCCAGCTGCAACGGTTGCCCATAGATTCGATCAAGATTGACCGTTCATTTCTAAAAGACATGGATGCCGGTTCTACCGATGTCTCTCTTATCGGATCCATTGTCGGATTGGCGCACAGCATGGGAATGAACGTAGTTGCCGAAGGGATCGAAACGCAAAAACAGCTCGACGCGCTGCGAGCTATGGGCTGTGATCACGGCCAGGGTTTTCTCATGGGCAGACCGGTTCCGCCTGACGAAATCGGCAGATTCATGGAAGGAGCGCGTCTGCCGAGGGGAAAGACGATTCTGCTGGTCGAAGACGAAGAAGCCGTTCTGATGCTGGCGCGCCGCGTCTTGAAACAAGCCGATTACGAAGTACTGGACGCCAGGAACGGCCGCGACGCAGTCACGATTTGCAAACGGAACAACGCCGCGATCGATCTGCTCATTACGGACCTCGTGATGCCGGGGCTGAGCGGTGAGGAACTGGCGAAAGAGCTGGAGAGACGGCGTCCCGATCTCCCGGTCATCTATATTTCCGGATACTCAGACGGCGAGCGTGTCACAAGTATGCAGCATAGCTGGTTCCTGGCAAAGCCGTTCCAGCCTCAGTCACTGCTGAAGCTGGTCGAGGAGGCGCTTCAGACAAATCCGGGGCCCGGCGTTACCGCCTAGTTTACGTTCTGGACGGAAGACGCCTCATTCGTATGCGAATCCTCCGCTTGCGCGGCTTAGCGGCCTGCCGGCGGCCTTTGCAGACTCACCCAGCTTAAGTATGTCGCTTTCCCGGAAGTAATGCGGGTCTTTATCGCTTTCTCCGTAATCCGAATATGTCTGGCTGACAGCGATTACTTCCTCCGCTCCGGTCTGCTGCAGCAACGTCTTGAGCTTTTCGGCGCTATCGGCTCGATCGCAGTAAAGGGCGAGCAGCGGCTGTCCGCTACGGATCTTCCCGGTATAGGATCTGGCATGGGATTCGGCAAGCCCGCATTCGGCGAGAACGGTTGGCAAGGTGCAGTTGCCGGCAAGCCTTGCCGCGAGCGATCCGATGATGAGCACCTCACCGGCTGGAGGCAGATCAATCGATTCCAGGTCAGCCAACCGGCCCAGGGCGCTGAGGTCATTCTGCGTGATCTTTGGCTCGCTTGGTAATACCAGTGAAACATTGGTGTATTGCAGCTTGGCCGAACGGATCGCCTCAGCCGCTTTTTCCAGCGCCGGATAACTCCGGCAGGAAGCGTAGACAGTGTAAACAGGTAACATCACCGTGGTCTTTTCTTTCAGAAATTCAGGTGAATTTCGCGTTAATTCAGGCTCAATTAGTATCCGGCTGAAGCCATCGAATTGCAAGAAAACTGTGCGCCGGAAATGTGGCCAAAAATACGTTTGACGGGAATGGCCGCTCCGGCAGGTTATAATGCCGAATTCTTCCGCATATCGAATCCCGTTTGCCTCATTTGACATGGAACCCTTGGTGACATATAAGGGTTCAACGTCAGGAGACAATCGAACGTGCTCAAACGTGTGTTGCTGTTTGCCGCCATTCATGCGGCCATGGCTGCGGCGCTCCACGCACAAAGCGCTACGGCCTCGCTTAGCGGCCAGGTCAAGGACACCAGTGGTGCCATTATCCCCAATGCCACGATATCGGTTCGGAACACCGAGACGAATGTAATTCGCACGACGCAATCCAACAGCGACGGCCTCTATTCCGTTCCGAACCTGATTCCCGGCCGCTATAGCTTAGCGGCCGATTTTCCGGGCATGAAGAGGCTCGAGCGAGGCGGGATCGCCTTGCGAGTAGGCGACCGCATCGCGCTCGACCTGGTGATGGAGGTCGGCGCGCAATCCGAGCGGGTAACCGTGAGCGGCGAGGCGCCTTTGCTGCGCGTTGAAGATGTGCAATCGGGGCTTGTGATCGACAACCGCCGGATTCAGGAGCTGCCCCAATACAATCGGAATGCGCTGGCGTTTGCATTGCTCGCTCCGAATGTGAATAACGTCGTTGACGAAAATCAGGGTCACGAATCGGATTTCCGCATCAATGGCGGCCGCACGGCCCAGGCCGAATATTTCGTGGACGGCGTGCCCGTTACCACGGGATATCTCCACGATATTCCGCCTTCGGTGCCGTCCATGGAGGCAGTGGGCGAATTTAAGGTCCTTACCAACGGCCTTTCGGCGGAATACGGACGCCTTTCCGGGGGCGCCGTCACCCTCGTGACACGCTCCGGAACCAACGACTTTCATGGCTCTGTGTACGAATTTTTCCGTAACGACAAGCTGAATGCGAACGACTGGAGCTCCAACTATTTCGGGCAGCCGAAGGGCGTCTTCCACGACAATGTCTTTGGTTTCGCCCTAGGCGGACCGGTCTGGATTCCGAAGGTCTACAAAGGCCGCGACCGGACATTTTTCTTCCTGAACTTTGAGGGCACACGGCACAGCGAGGGCAGCAACGCCAAGGCCACAGGTGTGCCTACGGATTTGGAGCGCCAGGGAGATTTCTCTCAGAGCCTGATCGACCAGGGTCAGCCCGTTCGCATCTTTGATCCTCTGACGGGCAAAGTAACTCCCGACGGCCGCGTCGTGCGCGATCCGTTCCCGGGCAACAGGATTCCACCGAGCCGCTTCAATCCGCTATCGAAGATCTATCTCGGCTTCTATCCCGAGCCGAACCGTCCTCCCCAGCCGGGCTCCAGCCATGACCAGAACTATATCGGGTCCACAACCAACACGAATGACAATAACCGCTGGACCGGCCGCCTGGACCAGAACTGGAACTCAAAACACACGACTCACTTCTCGTTCATCGACTTTTATTCGAATGGCGCCACGCCACGCTGGCTCTCGCCCATGCAGGCCGCGGCAGTCACTTCGCTTGACGCCAAGACCGTATCCGTCGAGCACACCTGGACTCTGAACCCGACGACGGTGTTCGGGATTCGCGCGGGCGTGGTCCGGTATGTCAACCTCCAGGAGCAAACGGTTATCGCCGATTCCTCCGGCTGGGGTCTGCAGCCCCTCGTGCTGAATCTCCTTGGCACGACGAAGGATCGCGTTCCCAGCATCAGTCCGGGTGAAGATGCGCTGGCGACCTTGGGCGGCGGCAGCGCCAATAATTCCTACGAATCCAACTACAGCGGCGTTATCTCCCTGCAAAAACTCTGGGGCAAGCACACGCTGAAATTCGGCTACGAACACCGGAGGTATTACGCCAACACAACAACCGGCGGCCTCGTCGAGATGTCCACGCAGCGCAGCGTTACGTCGCAGTACTTCGATACCCCGACCACCGGTTCGGGCTTCGCAAGCTTTCTGCTCGGAAATGCGATCTGGGGCGACGGCACCCAGTTGGCGGGACCCGCTTCGCTGCAAACCTATCATGGCGCGTACGCGCAGGACGATATCAAAATCAGCAGCCGGTTGACGTTGAACCTGGGCGTCCGCTGGGACTTCGAGCCGCCGCGCACGGAGCGCTACGACCGGCAGATCTTCTGGGACAAGAATTACCACTGGCCTGTAACTCCTAGCGCCGGCTGGAGCTGGGACCTGGTTCAACAGGCCGCAGGAGTAACGAATGCGCCAAAACCCGATTGGCTGGTCGACGGCTACGAGTTGGGCCGCGTGGCGGTGCTCGGCTCCAAAGAGTATCCGGGCCGGGTATCTCAAGAGACTTTCAGCACTCATTTCGCTCCGCGGCTGGGAGTGGCCTGGCAGTTCTTGCCAAAGACTGTGTTGCGCGCCGGCTATGGTATGAACTGGCTGACTACCACCGGCGGGCAATTCCTCAATGGCGCGCCCTGGAACGTGGGCTACGGAGACTTCGCCCGCTTTTTGCAGGGCGGCACCCCGGATAACGGGCTGACCTTCCCGCTCACATTCGACAATCCAATGCCGAACGGCGTCGGCTACGTTGCGAGTCCGTTTGTAACACGCGACGTGACAGCCTTGAACAACAGCCTCGTCGGAAATTGGTTTATCGCAAACGCCTGGAATCAGTACCCAGGCTACGAGCACGTTGTCCAGTTTGGCATCCAGCGAGAGGTTGGCAGCGGGAATAAAGCGTGGGTGATCGAGGGAAACTTCAACGCCAATCTGGGACGCGATCTTCCCTTCTGGCTGGGTAAGGGCGAGCACATCCTTCCGGATGCCTATCACAAGCTGGGACCCTATGGCGCCACGCTCAATACGCCCGTACCGAATCCCATCTATGGCCAGATCGCACCGACACTGGGAACCGGGCCGCCGACTTTGCCTTTCGGCCGGATGTATTCGCGAGAGCCGTTCTGGTTCGAGGTGTGGACTATGGGCGAGCCGCTCGGCACCTCAAATTACTACGCCGGCTACATACAGGCCGAGCACCGCTTTGCGCAGGGCTTCGGCTTTCTGGCAAACTACACCGTCTCGAAAATGTTGCAGGACGTGGGCAGTATCGACTACCGCTTCGGCCAAGGTCCCGATCAGCAGGCGTTTCCGCAATCCGGCCTGGGCTTCAAGGATATCTACGGAATCGCTCCCACCGACATCACGCACCGCTTCCTCTTCAACTACTCCTGGGACATACCGATTGGAAAGGGCCGCCGGCTTCTTACCAACCCCCAACAATTTGGGACGAAGGTTCTGAACGGCATTGTCGGCGGATGGCGGCTTGCCGGCACCACGACGTTTCGCACGGGGCAACCCGTCCTAATCTATACGCCGAGCGGAGGCGTGGGCGGGCTGGGCAGCCAATGGTATAACATCGGGCAATCACGCACCACGCGGCCGGTCATCGTGACTCCGCGAGTACCGTTTGGGAGCACCACCGACGGTCATGCCGCGCTGCAAGGGGCTGCGAATTTCCAGTACTATCTGAATCCGGATGCTTTCCGCCTGCCTCAAGGTTTCGAGATCGGCGACGTCCCGAGCACTTTTCCGAACTGGCGCGGCCCCGGCTTCAGCCAGTGGGACCTTTCCGTCTTGAAGGAGTTCGGGCTTTTCAGCGAAGAGCGCAAGTTGCAGTTGCGATTTGAAGCGCAGAACCTGTTCAATCACATGAATGCAGCAATGCCCAACGGCGCCGTGACACAGCGCACCTTCGGGATGATTACCCAACAGGTCGGGACGCCGCGGCGCGTTATGGTCGCCGCAAAGATTTACTTTTAGAGCCGGCTCGCTACCGTCTTTCGGCGCCGTGCGATCTGCGAAAATAAGTACAGGAGGTTTGCATGTTGATCCGGCGACCGCCCCAGATTCGTTCTTCCGAGATCACTCCCAAGGAGGTCTATTTGACGCGCCGCAGGCTCTTGGGAGGCGCGGCCGGAGTCTTCGGATTTGCTTCAACCGGCGCAGGAGCCATGAAGCTGCCGAGTGTGCAGAAGTCACCGTTCAGTACGACCGAGAAGCAGACGCCTTTGGAAGTTGTCAGCGGGTATAACAACTTTTACGAATTCGGCACCGGCAAGGAAGATCCGGCTCGAAACGCGACGAAATTCCGCACGCAGCCTTGGACAGTGAAGGTTGAAGGCGCGTGCAATAATCCCAAGACCTACGATCTCGATGCCCTGATGAAGCTGGCGCCGCTTGAAGAACGAGTTTACCGGCACCGATGCGTAGAAGCGTGGTCGATCGTTGTGCCTTGGATCGGATTTTCGCTGGCCACGCTTCTCAAGCAGGCCGATCCGGGCCCTAAGGCCAAGTATGTTGCGTTCCAGAGTTACTATGACGCAGGTCAGATGCCTCAGGGGCGCTATGCCGGCATCCCCTTTCCGTACGTGGAAGGGCTGCGGCTGGACGAAGCGATGCACCCGCTGACGCTGCTCTGTTTCGGCCTGTACGGCGAAACCCTTCCGAATCAGAATGGCGCTCCGGTCCGGCTCGTTGTGCCGTGGAAGTACGGTTTCAAGAGCATCAAGTCCATTGTCAAAATCCGCTTCCAGGAAAAGGAGCCGCCCACAACCTGGAATCTTGCCAATTCGCGCGAATATGGCTTCTACTCGAACGTGAACCCGGAAGTGGATCACCCGCGCTGGAGCCAGGCCACGGAGCGGCGGCTGGGCGAATTCTTCAAGAGAAAAACGCTGAAGTTCAACGGCTACGGCGAACAGGTTGCGTCTCTTTACACGGGAATGGACCTGAAAAAATACTACTGACTGACATGCAGCCGCCGCGCCGCAACCGGTGGGTGAAGGGCGTGGTTTTCTGCGCCTGCCTGCTCCCTCTTGCATCCCTGATCGTTGACGGGTTCCGCGATAAATTAGGAGCCAACCCGATTGAGACGATCACCCATGCGACCGGGGACTCGACCATGCAGTTCCTGCTTATCACGTTGTCGATCACGCCTCTCCGGCGAATTCTAGGCCGGCCGGATCTGATCCGCTTCCGCCGCATGCTCGGTTTATTCGCCTTCTTCTATGGTGTGCTCCACCTGATGACCTGGATGTGGCTCGACAAATTTTTCGACCTTCACGAGATGTGGGCGGACGTCGTGAAGCGCCGGTTCATCACAGCCGGGATGTTCGGCTTTCTATGCATGCTGCCGCTGGCGGTCACATCGACCACGGGCTGGATCCGCCGGCTCGGAGGAAAGAACTGGCAACGGCTACACCGGTTGATTTACCTGAGCGCCGCCGCCGGCGTGGTTCATTATTATTGGCTCGTCAAGTCCGACATACGAATGCCGGCGCTCTATGGATGCATTCTTGCTGTACTGCTTGCTTTGCGAATCTTGTTTCGCGCAGCTTCCAGGAAGGCCCCGGCTACCGCTGTAGTCCGTCCCGTATCGGAGTGACTACTCAGGCTGCAGCCATGCTGCCTAAGGCGGCAGGCTCGGCCGCTCGCGAGCGTATTCTCGCGGATTCCATGAGCCATTCGACATGCCGGCGCTCAAACGGAGCGGCGCAGTAATCGCTCGCGCCGGCTTCCAGAGCATCCAGCCACTGCACGACCTCCGGAACGCGGCTGACCACGATTACCGGAAGACCGGAGTCCCGCTCAGGCTCGCGGAGAAGTTCCAGATATCGTTCCGGCAGCGAACAGCAAAAGAGAGCGCAGGCTCTCAGGTGCCTCGCAAGTGTGATGCAATGTGCCGATGAATGGGAATCATCTATGTGAACCGAGTATCCGAGACTTTCCAAAGTAGCAGAAAGCGCGGAAGATACTTCCTGCTCCAGGCCGTGAAGCAGGACGATGGGGGAACGTCGGCTCCTTTTGGACATAACCACTCCTCGAGTTTCAGATATCGCTTGTCTCAATTCTCATCGAGGAGAAGGTCGCCTGCCCGGGGCGGATTACCATTCGTCGTGACAAACCAAGAAAGCTATAGCCGAAGTATAGACGAGATTCCGGGCCGGAACCAATCGAAAGACTTTATGCAGCCAATAAACCACTATGGGGAGGGTAACTATTAGCGAGAGTACGGATTAATATGTCGGAAGATATTGATCCAGTTCCCAGCGGCTGACGGTCTGGTTGTATTGCCGCCACTCTTCGCGTTTGACCTTCAAGTAAAGCGTCGCGTATTCAGAGCCGAGCGCACCCTGCACCACCGCGTCCTGTTCGAATGCATCCAGGGCCTCCGAAAGTGTGGTGGGCAGGAAGCCGATTTTGCGGCGGAGCAGCTCCTCTTCGGGAGCCTCATAGAGGTTGCCGTCATTTGGCGGACCGGGATCTGCTTTCTTCGCGATACCATCCAACCCCGCGGCCAGAATTGCGGCCAGAGCCAGATACGGATTGGCGGCACCGTCAACTACCCGGATTTCGAGCCGCCCCGGAGCGGGTATCCGAATCATCTGCGTTCGGTTGGCTGCGCCGTAAGTGATGTAGACCGGGGCCCAGGTAGCGCCGGAACGCGGAGCTCCGCGAATCAGACGCTTATAACTGTTCACGATCGGCGCGACAATCGCCGAAAGGGCCCGGGCATGAAGCAGCACTCCGCCCATGAAATTGCGGGCAAGCTTTGACAAGCCGAATTCCGCCGAGCCGTCCAGGAACAGATTCTGGCGCGTGTTCGCATCAGCGAGACTTACATGGAAATGAGCGCCGTTTCCGGTCAGGTGACCGAAAGGCTTCGGCATAAATGTGGCCCAGAGCCCATGCTGCTCGGCTACAGTGCGTACCATCCATTTAAAGAATGTATGCCGGTCGGCCGTGGTCATTCCCTCCGAATATTTCCAGTTGATCTCGAACTGGCAGTTCGCGTCTTCGTGATCGTTGGCGTAGGGCTCCCAGCCCAGTTCCTGCATGTAGCCCAGAAGAGTTGTCATGACCTCCAGGTTGCGGTGCAGGGCGCGGAGATCGTAGCACGGCTTGCCCAGCGTGTCCAGCGGGTCCCACGGGGCGAACACGCCGTCACCATTTTTCTTGAGCAGCATGAACTCGGGTTCCACACCAGCGTGGAGGATGTAGCCGAGCTCACGCGCCTTCGCAAGCTGCCGCGCCAGGGCGGTGCGAGGGCAAAGCGGCCATGGTTTACCGTTCACATGAAGGTTGCCCGCCACCCACGCAATGTTTTTTCGCCATGGAAGAATCGTGAGCGAGCGGAAGTCGGGGATGCTGCAAATATCCGGGTCGTGCGGCCCCTGGCCGACGTCGCCGCACGCATACCCGGCGAAACCAGCCCCCTCGGCCGCAATATCCTCGATGGACGATGCAGGCACGAGCTTCGCTTTTGGGGCGCCAGTCAGCTCCACGAACGAACACAGGAAATACTCGATGCCCTTTTCTTTACTGAGCGATTTGACGGAATCGATCATGCTGTCACTTTCCCTGGGTCAATGTGAGACGGCGGCAGCGGCCTTTTCACCCACGAGCCGTCCGTTTCGAAAACGTGCCGGGGCGAACGGCTGGATCAATGCCGGGGTTCTGCCAGTCGCGATCAGCTCGGCAATGCACTTTCCCGCGATGGGCGAAGCCTTAAATCCGTACGTTCCCCAGCCGACGTCCATGTAGAAGTTGTACACTTCTTCGGCGCGGCCGATGATCGGTGCGAAATCGGGCGTCATATCGCAGATCCCGGCCCACTGACGCAGTACACGAACTCCGTGGAGCTGCGGGAACAGCTCGAGCGTGTAGGTCGCCATCTGTTCCAGTGTCGGAAGCGTGCCCTTCATACTGTAGGACTGGTATGGGTCGATCTCGGCGCCCATTACGAATTCGCCCTTGTCGGTCTGGCTCAGGTAGACGTGCAGCGTGGCCGACACGATCACACAACTCAGAAATGGCTTTAGCGGCTCGGTGACACAGGCCTGCAGCGGGTGCGTCACGATCGGCAGCCGCACGCCTGCCATCTGCGCAATTGTGCTGGCCCAGCCCGCAGTCGCATTCAAAATTGCGCCCGCCCCAACGCGGCCGCGCGTCGTGACCACTCCGGTCGCCTTCGTGCCGCTTACCTCGATCCCCGTTACTTCGGTGTAGGGATGAATCTCGATACCCATCTGGTCGCAGGCGCGGGCGTATCCCCATACCACGGCGTCGTGCCGGATGATGCCTCCCGGCGGGTGATAAAGGGCCGCAAGGATGGGGTACCGTGCGGTGCGGCTCAGATTGATTCCCGGAACCAGGCGCGCAATCTCTTCGGGATAGATAATGCGGCTATCGACGCCGAGAAGCTGGTTATTTTCGGCGCGCACTCGAAGGCCTGTAACCGAAGAATCGCTGTGCCCAAGCGTCAGGTGGCCGCACTGGCTGAACAGCATGTTCCACCCGAGCTCGCTCGAGAGCCTCTCGTAGAGCTTGAGCGATGCATCGTAGAACGGAATGCCTTCTGGCGTTCGATAGTTCGAGCGCAGAATCGCCGTATTGCGCCCGCTCGCTCCTGCGCCGAGATAGCTCTTCTCGAGCAGCGCGACATTTCGCACGCCGTGCACCTTTCCCAGATAGTAAGCCGCAGCTAGGCCATGCGCGCCTGCGCCCACGATGACCACGTCGTAGTTCGAACGAAGCGAGTGGCTTCGCCACATTCGCTGTTTGCGGAAATAAGGCATGCTTCAACCGCGCAGCGCCTGAAGGGCATCGAGCCCGAAAGGACGTAAAGTAAACTCTTCGCCTGCGTGAGCCACGGCTTCCCATACGCTCTCGGCGTAATCGCGCGTCACCAGAAGATGATACGCCGGGACCGGCCCAAGGTCTTCGCGAAGAACAATGGAGTGCACGTGCGCCATGCTTGCCTGCGCGCAAGAACGATTCGGCAGCGATTCCTCCGACAGATTGAGGGAGCCAAGCTTTGCCAGCGTCGCTCTCGCGTGCGGCCCGGCAAGAAGAAGATTCGCGTACACGCTCGTAATTTCGACGCCTTTGGCGGGCGCTTCCAGCGGCGGATCGCCGATCACCAGGTAACGGCCTGCGCCCAGTCGCCACGATGAGCCCTGCGAATCAACCGGCGTTTCGAACTTGATGCGATAGCTGACATCGGCCAGCCCGACCGAGGCACGAACATGCGCAATCTCCTCGTCCGGTTTGGAGTAGGAGGCCGGAAGTTCCCAGCCATAATGTTCGCGAAAAACAGCGCCCGAGCTTCGGTGATGATGGAACAGTGCGGAACGCTTCATGCCCATGGTCGCTTATTGACGCAGGCGCGCGCCCTCCGGATCGTAAAACGCCTGCAAGGTCACCTTCGCTTCAGCCAGCTTGCCATTCAAACGCACGTAAATCCTGGCCCCTTCTTTTGCTTTTTCGGTGGGCACCCAGGCCAGCCCGATGGCGGCATTCTTCGCGGGCGAAAAGCGGCAACTGGTCACTCGGCCCGCGGGTTTGCCTTCGATGACCACGGCAGCGCCGTCTTCCGGCACTCCTCCGCCGTCGGCCACAAAGCCGACCAGTTGCTCGCGCGGAGTCGCTGTGGCGGCTGCCGTGAGCGCTACCTTGCCAATAAAATCCGCTTTATCGAGCTTGGCTGCCCAAGCCATGCCGGATTCATGGGGACCCGCCAGCGCATCGGTATCCACGCCCACGATGACGTGCCGTTTTTCCAGCCTCAGCAGACGCTGTGCCTCCACGCCGAATGGGCGTATGCCAAATTCGCTGCCTGCTTCCAGAAGCTTGTTCCATACTTCTTCAGCAGACTCGGCGGGCGCGTGAATCTCCCAGCCCGTCTCGCCCACGAATCCGATGCGCAGAAGAATGGATTTGACTCCGGAAACCTCGGCCTGCCTGCATGCCATATAGGGGAACGCCTGCGAGGAGAGATCGCAATCCGTAAGCTTTCGCAGTACATCGCGCGCTTTGGGGCCGGCAACATTCATCGATCCGAAACCGGCCGTCACATTCGTGATTTGCGCGTCCCAGCCAGACCCGATCAGGTACCATTCCAGCCACTGGTAGACAAAATCGAGATTCCCTGTAGTCGTCGTAATGAAGTAGTGCTCGTCGCCGAGGCGCGAGATGGTCCCATCGTCGAGGATGATGCCGCCTTCGTCGCACATCAGCGCGTAACGAACGCGGCCCGGGCGCAGGTCGGAAAACCGGTGTGTATAGACCAGGTCCAGAAGCTTGCCGGCATCGGGTCCGCGAACATCCAGCTTTCCCAGCGTGCTGACGTCGATGATGCCCACGGCCTCGCGCACCGCGCGGTATTCGTCCTCGATGGAAGTGCGGTATTGACGGGGGCGCCGCCAGTCTCCCATATCCATCCAAACGGCGCCGAGTGCGTCGTGGGCGTAGTGCATGGGCGTGCGCCGAACGGGATGGTGCCGCGGACCGGCAAGCGCGCCCATGGTGACGGATGGATTCGGCGGCCGCGAAGTGGTGACTCCGGTCTCGCCGAGACTGCGCCCGGTCTCATGAGCACACACGCTGATGGCTGAAAGCTGGCACATCCGGCCCTGGCATGGGCCCATCGTTGCCGTTGTATATCGCTTCAGGGTCTCAATGTGATCGAACCCTTCGGCGATTCCATCGCACAGGTCTTTGCTGGTGACGTCCGAGCACAGGCAGACAAATGACCGTTTGCCGGCAGCGACGGAGCGCGGTGCAGGAGTGAGGCTCTCGCCGGCGGCATCGCCGGCGATCGTAACGTGAGATGGCAGATCGTGAGCAAGAAACGCTCCATGCGCCTCGCTCCAGACGAGTTTGGCGCCTGCCTGCGCAGCCAGACCGGTATCGGGCACGCGGGGGCCGCACATTACAACCACGTCGCAGGAAAAGCTCCGGTCGCGAGTGCGAACTCCGCTGACCTTGCCGGAACCGGTTGCGGCGGCGACGTCTGCCGGTTCTACGATCGCTGCGATCTCGACCTGGCGCGCGCGTAGCTCGGCGGCGATCGGCTCGGCGTGCTTCCGCGTGCCGATGATAACCGCCCGTTTACCCGCAACAATTCCGTGCAGGTGCAGCAGGCGTTGAACGCCGCTCGAGAGCATCACGCCCACCAGGTCGTTGTTCGGGAACAGAAGCGGCGTCTCGTACGCGCCGGTCGCAACCACGACCTGGCGCGCGCGCAAATGAATCAGCCGCTCAGCCGCTTTCGGATGCGGATCAAACTGAACCACTCCGAGCAAATTTCCTTCGTACAGCCCGAAACAGGCGCAGCCCGCGAGAATCTCGATATTCTGCTGTGACCGGACGCGGGCAATCAGGTCCGCCGGCAGGTTGCCGCGATAGCGGGCCTGGCCTCCAAGCTCCACTTGGTCGTCAATCAGCACAACGCGCTCGCCGCGGCCGGCGGCTTCAAGGGCCGCCTGCATGCCGGCATAACCGCCGCCGATTACGGCCGTGTGGGTATGCTTCCAGGAATGCTCGTACTCCTTCGTTTCCGCCGCACCCAACTGGCCCAGCCCGGCTACGCGGCGGATATACGGCTCCACGGTGTGCCAGACAGAGGGCTTCGTAAATGTTTTGTAGTACCAGCCGACCGGCATCAGCCAATCGAGATGTTGAGACACCGACAGCCAGTCCGTTTCGAGCGATGGGCTGGCATTCTGCGAGCGCACTTCGGCGCCCTCGCGAACGGGTGTAATGCAGGTCCGGATGTTCGGCGTCCCATTCACGTTCATCAGGCAGTTCGGACATTTGCCTGCCACACACAGAAGACCGCGCGGCCGGTGATATTTGAAGCTGCGGCTGAAAATGCGCTGTCCTGCGCGATAGAGCGCCGAAGCGTATGTATCCCCGGGCTGTGCGTCAATTTCTTTGCCTTCGAAGCGAAACTTCACGTCCGCTCCTTTGCCGGGAGCCATGTTTCCAGGACCTGGTTGGTTGTCGTATTACGCTTGGCTTGCAGCCATTGGCGGCAGCCGGAACGATGAAACCACCACTCCTGCTGAACGCCCGCCGAATTGGTGCGGTTGAACCGGTAGTCGAGCCACTCTTCCGCGGGTGCATCGAGCGCAGGCCGCTGCTTGACCTCGCCTCCAAATCGAAACTCGTACACGGACCGTTCCCCGCAATTAGGGCAGCGCAATAGGAACGACATCAGAGGCGAAACACCTTTCTCGTGCCCGCCAGCGGGACCCCGCAGATGGCCGAAGCCTCCAGCGAGAGCGCCGCCATGTCCTCAGGCTCCAAGTGATGCACATCCGATTTACCGCACGACCGAGCAATCATCTGCACTTCGGTGGTCATCGTGTAAAGAAAGTTGCGGACGCGCTCGGCGCCTTCCTCGATATCCAGGCGCTTCATCAACTCCGGATCCTGTGTGGTAATCCCGACCGGACAGCGGCCGGTATGGCAGTGATGACAGGCGTAGGGCTCCGTACCCAGCGCACGATAGTCGTCGAGGTATATGGGCTTATTGCAGTTCAAGGCGATGAGCGCCGAGGTGCCAATATAACAGGCATCCGCTCCGAGCGCCATCGCTTTGGCGACGTCCACGCCGTCACGAATGCCTCCCGCGATGATCAACTGGACTTCGCCGTAGAGACCGCAGTCCTCCAGCGCCGCCCGCGCCTCGCACACCGCGGCCAGCGTCGGAATGCCGGTATGCTCCTGGAAGATGGAGGGCGAAGCGCCGGTGCCGCCTTCCATTCCGTCCACAACGATGACATCGGCGCCTGCCTTCGCGGCCAGCTTCACATCGTCATACACGCGGCTCGCGCCCATCTTGATGAAGATCGGCACTTCGTAGTCAGTCGCCTCCCGCAGTTCCTCGACCTTGATGATCATGTCGTCCGGCCCGAGAAAGTCCGGGTGTCTGGCAGGACTGCGCTGGTCCACGCCGACCGGCAGATCGCGCTGCCCCGCGATTCGTTGGGAGACTTTCGAACCCAGCAGCAGGCCGCCGGTTCCCGGTTTCGCGCCCTGTCCGACCGTAAGCTCGATTGCATCGGCCATTCGCATGTGATGGATATTGATGCCGTAACGCGAAGGCAGAACCTCGTAAATCAATGTCCGGCTATTTTCGCGCTCGGCCATCAGCATGCCGCCATCGCCTGTTGTATTGGAGGAGCCTGCGGCCGCCGCGCCCTTTGCCAGCGCGACCTTGGCATTGTAGGAGAGAGCTCCCCAGCTCATCCCGGTGATCATCACCGGGATATCCAGCTCGATCGGCTTTTTGGCGAAGCGCGTCCCCAGGATCGTCTTGGTGGAGCATTTCTCACGGTACCCTTCGAGGGGAATGCGCGTGAGAGAGCAGGGCAGGAAAGTGAGATCGTCGAATGTGGCCCAGCGCCGCTCCCGCAGCGTGCCGAAGCCGCGCATGGAGTAGAGAGCCGATTCCGCCTTTGCCTGGATCTCCTCAATGACTCCGGGCTTGAAGATGCCGCTCTGCTGCAAGGTCGCCATTTAGAGAGCCTCCTGCCAGAGGCGCCGCTCGCGCTTGTCAAAGTTCCAGAGCTTACGGCCGGCTACGACCTTTTGAAACTTATCCGCGGGCGGCACCTTCGCGCGAAGCTCCACAGGGAGATAGGTGTTGAGCAGCGTGTCGAGATGCTGCACGTCGCCCGGGTCCATCGATGCCGTGACCGCGTCGGTGCCCAGGCTTGCGATCTGCCCGCCCACGTAGCAGACGGTCGAGTACATCGAATCGGCAAAGGCCTCGCCGGCGTCGCCGCAAACTACGAGCGTGCCTTTCTGCGCCATGAAGCCGGCCATGTAGCCGCAGTTGCCGGCTACAATCATTTGGCCGCCCTTCATCGACACCCCGGCCCGCGCCGCGGCGTCCCCGTAGACCACTACCGTTCCGCCGCGAAGCGCAGCCGCGGAACCGCTGCCCGTATTGCCCCGCACGCGAACCTCGCCGCTCATCATGGATTCAGCCAGACCCCAGCCCGCGCTCCCGTCAATCTCAATCGTCGCGCCATCATTCAAGCCTCCGCAGTAGTAACCTACGCTGCCTTGAATGCGTATGCACACGGGCTGAAGAACCGCGACTGCGAGATTATGTTTCGCGCCGGAGTTGCGCACCGTGATCTCTTTCACGCCTTCGGCCACAAGGCGCCGCAGTTCCGCATTGACCTCGCGAGTCGTCTTGCCCGCGGCGTCTATCTCTGCCATACTCTCACTTCCTTGGCCTGCGCCTCGCGCACTTCGCAGTCGCCGTCGAGCGCTGCTCGAATGGCGATCTCCTCGGTGGCAACGGCAACAAACCCGTCGGCTTCGGCGACGACCAGCGGCTTGAGAGAAAACGGATCCTTGACAAACCCCAACGCCGATTCCGTAGCCGCCAGGCAGCTAAACGAGCCATCCAACTCTGTAATCATCCTCGTGAGCGCGCCGCGAAGATCCAGGCCAGACCGCAGCTTCTCTGCGAGATAAACCGCGATGATCTCCGAATCATTCTCCGTGTAGAAGCGCACGCCCCGCTGTTGGTAGCGGCGCCGGAGCTGATGATAATTAGTGATGTGTCCGTTGTGTACGATCGCCAGGTCGGGATAGCCGTGGCCCCAAAATGGTTGAGAATGGCTCAGATCCACGATGGACTCCGTCGAGAGCCGTGTGTGGCCCAGACCGTGGCTGCCGCGCACGCGAGAGATTCCGAACGTGCGCTCCAGGTTAGCGGGAGAACCGACCTGCTTAATAATTTCCAGCCGCCGGCCGACGCTGACTACTTCTACATCCTCTGCGATGGATTCGACGGCTGAGAGAAACGCGGGAAGCGCGGCATCCTCGCGGATAGCGAAGCGTAAATACGCGCCCGTCCGGCTGAAATTTGCGCCGCCGAACTGCCCTGCTACGGCTGAGACCTGAGGCTCGCGCTGCGCGGAAACGCCGTTCTCTCCAAGCTTGACACGCGCCGTGAGTTGACCGGGGCGCTCGGCTGCGAACAGCGCCACTCCGGCCGAGTCCGGCCCCCGGCAGGCAAGGGCCTCGAGCATCTTCAGCAGCGTGCTGCCTAACGGGGTGTCCGCGGCGCCGCGCCGGTCCCAGAATCCGACAATGCCACACATGCGGGTATTGTCGCAGTATACCAGCAGTATTTCCCGGATGGGGACGACGGCGCGTCTGCGCCGTAGTGACGGCCTTTGCGTCGGGTTCTTAAGTGGCTTACAGAGCGGTTAGTTCGCCTTACCCGGCCGCAGTGGCAGAGGTGCGTCTTCCTGATTCGCCAGGCCGAGTGTGGAGCGCAGTTCTGCATCCAGGGCATTGCGCATATCGGCGTGCTCGCGCAAGAAGCGGCGGGAGGCTTCCCGTCCCTGCGCGATGCGCTGGCCGCGGAAACTGAACCAGGAGCCGCTCTTTTCCACCACGCCGTGCTCCACGCCAAGATCCATCAGGTCGCCCTCACGGGAAACTCCCTCGCCATACAGGATGTCGAATTCGGCTTCGCGAAACGGCGCGGCCACCTTGTTCTTCACCACCTTCATGCGAGTGCGGTTGCCGATCGTGGTGTCGCCGTCCTTGAGCGCGGCGATGCGGCGAATCTCGGCGCGTACCGAGGCGTAGAACTTCAGAGCACGGCCGCCGGTGGTGGTCTCGGGGTTGCCGAACATCACGCCGATTTTTTCGCGCACCTGGTTAATGAAGATCAGGCAGGTATTGGTGCGGGCCACGGTGCCGGTCAGCTTGCGCAGCGCCTGCGACATCAGGCGGGCGTGCAGCCCCATGTGGCTGTCGCCCATCTCTCCTTCAAGCTCGGCCTTCGGCACCAGCGCGGCAACCGAATCCACTACGAGAACATCGAGCGCGCCGGATGCCGCGAGCGCCGAGGTGATCTCCAGCGCCTGTTCGCCGCAATCGGGCTGCGAAACAAGCAGGCTGTCCACATCCACACCCAGGTTGCGGGCGTACTTGGGATCAAGGGCATGCTCGGCATCGATAAATGCGCCCGCGCCCCCGGCTTTCTGCGCCTCGGCAATTACCTGCAATGCGATGGTGGTCTTGCCGGAGGACTCCGGACCGTAGATCTCAATGACGCGCCCGCGCGGAAATCCGCCCACGCCGAGCGCGGCGTCGATCGATATCGACCCCGTCGGGATCACCGCGACCGGCACCACGGCCCGGGACCCCAGCTTGAGAACCGAGCCCTTGCCGAACTGCTTTTCCAGTTGGCACAGGGCCGCATCAATCGCGCGCTGACGCTCGTTTAGCTCCACGAACACACCCCCATCGGAAATGAGTTCGTGGAGCGCGGCCCGCTTTTCTCTCGAAAAAAGATGCTGCTATCCTAAAATGTCATCGGCGCGAGACCGGCTGCGGACCGGGCCGGGCAGCCGCGGATTCCGATTTCGCCGGCGGCTCGGCAGGCGCAGCTTCCGCCTTCGTCAACCCGAGCAGCTTGCGCAGCTCGGCGTCGATCGCGTCGCGAATGTCGGTGTGGTCCCTCAAAAACTGGCGCGCATTCTCCCGGCCCTGTCCGATTCGCTCGCCTTTATAGCTGAACCAAGAACCGCTCTTCTCAATGACGTTCTGCGCCACGCCGAGGTCGATCAAGTCGCCCTCGCGCGAGACGCCTTCGCCATAGATGATGTCGAACTCCGCTTCGCGAAACGGCGATGCAACTTTGTTCTTCACCACCTTGACCTTTGTGCGGCTGCCGATGACGTTCTCCCCGTCTTTGATGGCCGCGATCCGGCGTATGTCCAGCCGTACGGAAGAGTAGAACTTCAGCGCGCGCCCTCCGGTAGTAGTTTCGGGGTTGCCAAACATCACGCCAATCTTTTCGCGGATCTGGTTGATGAATATGAGGCACGTCTTCGATTTCGATACGATGCCGGTCAACTTTCGAAGCGCCTGAGACATGAGCCGCGCCTGAACGCCCATGTGGCTGTCGCCCATCTCGCCATCGAGCTCGGCCTTTGGAACGAGCGCGGCCACGGAATCGACCACCAGAACATCGATCGAGCCCGAGGCAATTAAAGCGCCCGTGATCTCCAGGGCCTGCTCTCCGTAGTCCGGCTGAGAGACCAGCAGATTGTCCACGTCCACGCCCAGCTTGCGGGAATAGATGGGGTCGAGCGCATGTTCTACGTCGATGAATGCCGCCATGCCCCCTTTTTTCTGCGCTTCGGCCACCACCTGCAGCGCGATGGTGGTTTTGCCGGAAGACTCCGGCCCGTAGATCTCATTGATGCGGCCCCGCGGAAAGCCGCCAACTCCAAGCGCTGCGTCGAGCGAAATGGAGCCGGTCGAAATCGCCGCAACCGGAACGATGGCGTCCTTGGATCCAAGCCGCAGAATGGAGCCCTTTCCAAACTGCTTCTCGATCTGGCCGAGCGTGAGCTCCAGGGCTCGCGCGCGCTCTTTGTCGTCCATTGTGGGAAACTCCTCTCAGCCTGCCTGGAACCCCGATTATAGCAATGGGTCAAACCCGCTATAATGCCAGCGGGGGTGGTTATGCGCGCGAGACTAGCGACCGTTTCCCTGATGAGCGCGACTCTGCTGTTGGCAGGCGCAAAGAAGCCGGCAACCGGCAAGGCGGAGGATGAATCCGTGGCTCTGGAGGCCACTGCTTACGCCGACAAAGACTCCGTCAAGAGTGTGTTAGGTTCGGACCTCGGCGGAAATTATGTGGTCATCGCCGTCCGCGTGACACCCAAGTTCGGCAAAGAGGTAAACATCCAGCGCGACGATTTTCTGCTGCGCACCGATAAAGACGGCGAGCGTTCGAAGCCCTACGCGCCGAGTCAGATCGCCGGCAAGGGAGCCCTGGTCGTGTCGCAAAATGGCGGCCGTGGCGGCGGCATGATGGCCGAGAGCGGACCGATGTGGGGAGGCTATCCAGGAGGATATCCCGGCGGCTACCCAGGCGGATACCCGGGCATGGGCTATCCTCCGATGGGCGCCGGCGGAGGGTCTGTCGGCGGCGGTGGCGGCGGCGCACCAGAGGGTCAGTCCACACTGCAAACCGGTTCCAGGGACAAGGAGAACCCGCTGATGAAGCTCCTCGACCAGAAGATTTTGCACGAGGCCAAGACTGATCAGGAGGCCTCCGGGCTGCTCTATTTCCCCATGGAGAAGCAAAAGACTAAGGACCTGGAGCTGATCTACACCAGCCCTTCGGGCAAAATCTCGCTGCGCTTCCGATAAACCCCCAATGCACATTTCCGAAATTGAAACTCCTGCGCTGCTAATTGATCTGGACATAATGGAGCGCAACCTTTGCCGGGTTGCCGAGTACGCCAAGGGCCACGGTCTGCGCCTGCGGCCGCACACCAAGACGCATAAATCGCCCGCCGTGGGCCGGCTGCAATTGGAGCGGGGGGCTGCGGGTCTTACCGTAGCCAAGGTCGGCGAGGCGGAGGTAATGCTGGATTCCGGCACGCCGGACATGCTGGTGGCGTATCCGGTGATCGGCAGGTCAAAGCTCGACCGGTTGATGGCGATTGCTCGCCGCACACGAGTGACGGTGGCGCTCGACAGCGCGGAGGCCGCACAACAGCTTTCCGAAGCCGCGCGCGCCGCCCAGGTCACGGTCGGCGTTCTTGCCGAAGTTGATGTGGGGCTGGGCCGGGTTGGGGTCTCGCCCGGCGAGCCGCTCGTCACGCTGGCGCGCGAAATCACCCGGCTTCCGGGTCTTTCCTTCGAAGGCATTACGTTTTATCCCGGCCACATCAAGGATCCGGAAGGGCAGGGAAGACAGGAGATGGCCGATCTTGGCGCGCTGATCACAGCCATGCTGGAGGACTTTCGCCGGGCCGGCATCCCGGTCGGAATTGTTAGCGGCGGATCGACGCCCACGCTATTTCACTCGCACGAGCTTCGAGGTCTGACCGAAATCCGCCCCGGAACCTATGTTTATAACGATCTGAACACGGTGCGCAGCGGCGCCTGCTCGCTTGATGATTGCGCCGCCTCCATCCTCGTCACCGTAGTTTCAACCGCCCGGCCGGGTCAAATTATCATCGACGGCGGATCGAAAACGTTCTCTTCAGACCGGCTCGTGGGCGCAAGCGAAGAAACCTACGGCCGCCTCGCCGAAGCGCCTTCGGCCCGCTTCCATCGCATGAACGAAGAACACGGGTACGTCGATGTTACGCGCGCGGAAAAGAGCTTTTTGGTCGGAGAACGACTGCACGTAGTTCCGAATCACGTCTGTGTGGCTGTTAATCTCCACGAGCGCGTGTACGGAATCCGCAATGAAAACGTAGAGCAGATCTGGAAAGTGGAAGGGAGAGGTAAACTTCAGTAGTTCCCTCTCCCCAAGGGTAACCTACATCTTGACACTGTTGACGTGGATCGTGTCGCCTTCCAGCTTCCCGTCGATCGTCACTTTGTGTCCAGCGTGCTCAACGACCTTGTCCTGATCGGCAATCTTGTAAACTTTGCCGTCTTCGGTTAGGAGCACTGCCTTTGCGCCCTTCTTAATGCAGCCCGCAGCGCAACCTGCATGCCCTTCACTGGCTGCTTTCGCACCCTGCTTCGCGGCGCAATTGGCGTCGGCGATGTAACCGGTCAACTCTTCCGCCATTGCACTCAGAGCAAAGAAAGAGAGCGCCGCCACGAACGTTACGGCGAACTTCTTCATTCAAGCCTCCTATGAGGATGAGATGCCAACTCTGCTTGACTATACCCCATGGTACCGGTTGAAGCAAGGCGCGCAATCTCGGAGCGTAAATAGTGTAAAGATTCACAAATCTATGCGAAGATGGGCTCGATGCGAACCGTTCTGGTCACTCTCTCACTCTCGCTCTGCTCTTTGCTCGCCGCCGACCGCACGAACGAACGTTTAAGCGAGGCGGCGGATCTGTTCACGGAAATCATGGCGGTTTCTGACCGCAGCATTCCTCAGGACCTGCTCGATAAGGCCGTATGCATCGTGCTTGTGCCCGGTTTGAAAAAAGCGGCTTTCGGCTTTGGCGGTAAGTACGGGCGGGGATTCGCAGTCTGCCGCAAACAAGGCGACGCGGGATGGGGGCCTCCTGGAGCGGTCCGGGTGGAAGGCGGCAGCTTCGGTTTTCAGATCGGCGTTTCCTCAACCGATGTTGTGCTGCTCGTCATGAATGAACGCGGGATGAAGCGGCTGTTGACCAGCAAATTCACTCTCGGAGGCGACGCCTCTGTCGCGGGCGGGCCTGTGGGCCGCACCGCCAGCGCGCAAACCGATGCACTGATGACGGCCGAGATTCTGTCCTGGTCTCGCGCGAGAGGCGTCTTTGCGGGTATTTCGCTCGAAGGAGCAACGCTTCGCAATGACGTCGACGAAAACGAGGCGTTGTACGGAAAGCGGTACGAGAATAAAGACGTGCTGACCAGCAGCCTGGCGCCGCCCGAGGCCGCGGCAAAATTGCTTGCGGCGCTCAATAAGTACTCCGCGCGGAAGACGAGTTGATTACCTGGCTGGCCTTTATTGCCGGCGCTTCAGATCGTCTCGAAAGAAGCCGTTCAGCTCCGCGACCGCAACCGAACCATCCAATCCTCCGAAGCTGCCCTCCCCGGCGATGGCTTTCGCAGCGCGTATAAAGGCGCCCCATGCGGCGCGCGCAAGCGCCGAGCCCACGCTGACGCGCCGCACGCCGATTGCGGCAAGATCGGAAACCGTCAGTCCGGTGTTTGAGCTCATCAGGATGTTCACGGGTTTCGGACGGACGGCGGCCACGATTGCCTGAATGTCCTGGCGCTCGCGCGGTCCCGGTGCGTAAAGCACGTCGGCTCCGGCTTCCGCATAGGCTTGCAGTCGGCGGATGGATTCTCTCAGCGGTTCGGGATGGCCGCTGAGGTAGCATTCGGCGCGTGCTGTGAGCAGCGCGCTCGAGCCGGATTGATCAATCGCAGCTCGAGCGGCTTTGATCCGATCGACTGCGACCTCCAGGTCGTAGAGAGGGCTATGGCGGTCGCCGGTTGCATCCTCGATAGACAGACCGGCAACACCGGCCGCGACGCAAAGCCTGACGTTTTCCGCCACGCCTTCGGGGACCTGCGCGTATCCTGACTCAAAATCGGCGTTCACCGGCACGTCTACCGCAGAGACGATCTCAGCGATGTGTTTGAGCACGATATCGCGCGGCACGGCACGTTCCGAGTCCGGCAGCCCCCGCGAAAACGCAAAGCCCGCGCTGGTCGTAGCCAGGGCGGGAAAGCCGAGAGCCTGTAGATAGCGAGCCGTTCCGATATCCCACGGATTCGGAATCACGAAGCAGCCGCTTTCATGCAGCTTTCGAAAGAGGGCGCGGCGTGCCTGAACCTTGGAGCCGGTCATACGGAAAGCGGCGGTGCGCCGAGTTGCTGGAGAGTTTCGAGCGCCGTTTCAAGCAGGTCCGGATTGGGAACGCTGCCTTGTGCGATCCGCGCCGTTCCGCCGCCCCGGCCTCCCACGTGTTCAAGAGCGGAGCGCAGAGCCTTGGCCGCGTCCACATTTAGATCGGGGGAAACCGCAAGTAGCACCGATGCAGACGCCCGTGCAGCCGCCACGAATATGGCGCCCGGCCGCGCAGTAACGCTCTGCGCCAGGTTTCTCAGGTCTTCCGGTTTGGCCGAGGGTACACGATACATGATCCTGCGCCGCCCGTGCGCGTCCGGTTCCGCCCGGTCATAGAGATCCCTCCCGCGATAGCCGGCCAGGTCGGCTTCCAGTTTGCGCTGCAGTTTTTCAGCGGCGCGAGCAGCTTCCATTTGCGCGGCGATCAGCTCCGGGGCGCCATCGAGCGAAGCAGATAGCGAATCCGCAATTTGCGACAGCGCTTCAAAATCCCGCCGCGCGCGCCGTACAGCACGGCTGCCGCAAAGGAATTCCAACCGCATGGTGTTCCGCACCTTTTCGCGTCTTCGCAGAAGAATTGGCCCGATCTCTCCGGTGGCTCGCACGTGAGTACCGCCGCAGGCGATTGCATCCAGACCGGCGATGCGCACAACGCGCAGCTCGCCTTCCCGCTCGGAGGCTCTGCGCAGGTCCTGAACGGCCTGGCACTCCTCGAAGGAGATCGTAACCGGGCGGTTTTCGCAAACGGCTTCGTTTGCGCGGCGTTCCACTTCCCTGATATCGGCGTTAGCCAGGGCGGCGGCATCGAGATCAATTGTCGCGACCTCTCCGCCGAGGTGAAAGCTTACGGTCTCGATTCCAAAACGCTCGATCCACACGGCTGAGAGCAGGTGCTGGCCGCTGTGCTGCTGCATGTGATCGAAACGGCGCGGCCAATCGATCCGGCAGGCCGCTTCGCCTGGCGCAACCGGCGCAGCAACGCAGTGAGCAATCCGCGCGCCTTCATCCGCGACATCGATGACGGGCACGTCCCCGATGAATCCGATATCGTGAGGCTGGCCGCCGGAAGTCGGATAGAATGCCGTGCGATCGAGATAAACACGCCGGCCCTGGTCCGCCACGTCTACAACCCGCGCTGCAAACTCCCGCAGATAGGAATCGGTATAGTAGAGCCGCTCAGTCATACATGGAGCCGAACGTAAAGATAGACGACCGGGAGCACGAACAACGTGCTGTCTACACGGTCGAGCATACCTCCATGTCCCGGTAAAATGCCGCCGCTGTCTTTCACGCCGGCCCCCCGTTTCACGGCGGATTCGGCCAGATCGCCAAGCTGGCCCGCCACATTGCCGATTGCGCTCAGCGCAACAGCCGCCGGGGTGGGCACCACTGGCAGGGACCATCGCAGAAACGCCGTTCCGAACAGAACCGAGACCACGAGAGAGGCTGCAGCGCCCTCCCAGGATTTGGCAGGGCTGACGCGCGCGGCCAGGCGGGTGCGTCCGAAGCGCCTGCCGACGTAATAAGCGCCGATGTCGCCCACCCAGCTCAGCGCCAGCGTATAGAGAAGCCAGTAAGGGCTCCGGGCGCGCAGCAGGAGAGCGAATCTCCAGGCGCCGAAAATGTAGAGCAGGCCGGCCACAAGCGCGGCCACGCGCGGCAAAGCTTCACCCAGATTGTCGGTGCGCATCGCTAATGCCATTGCAGCCATTGTGATCAGCACCAGCAGCAGGAGTGCGTCGGTTTCCGCGGCAGCAAGCAAAGCTAGGCCGCCTGCGCCGCCGAGTGCGGCGAACGACCGGCCGAGGCAAGGGGTTGCGATCGCCGCGTACTCGCGAAAACAGAGCAGGGCGACAGCAGCAGTCACCACAAGAAGGAGCCAAGCCGGGCCCCACAGTACGAGCGCGATAACGAGCGGAACCAGCAGGAGCGCGGTGACAACGCGCTTCATTGAGGGTGAACGGCTTGGGAGTGAACGGCTTCGATCAATTCCTCTGTGAAGCTGGCTGCGGCGCCGTTCAAGTGTGCGCCGCTCAGGCCGCCGTAGCGGCGGTCGCGTTTCTGGTAATCGAGCACCGCGGCCAGCAGGTTTGTGCGCGTGAAATCCGGCCACAGCGTGTCGGTTACATATAGTTCGGAATACGCGATCTGCCACAGCAGGAAATTGCTGATACGCATCTCGCCTGAAGTCCGGATGAGCAGGTCCGGGTCTGGAAACGACCTCGTATAGAGACTCGAAGAGATGGCGTGCTCGTCCAGGCGCAACGAGCCAAGACATCCCTGCTCGCGTGCCGCCGCGAGAATCGCGTTCACAGCATCGACGATCTCCGCGCGTCCGCTGTAGTTGATCGCCAGGTTTACAATCAGGCCGCGATTACCGGCCGTAGCCTCGACAGCCGCTTCCAGTTCGCGCCGCACTTCAGCCGGAAGCGCCTCCACGCGGCCGATCGTCTGGAGCCGGATTCCGTTCTTCTGCAGTTCCGGCAATTCCTGCCGCAGATAAAAGCGCAGAAGACGCCAGAGCGTATCGACTTCGGCCCGCGGCCGCTTCCAGTTCTCAACAGAGAAAGCATACAGTGTCAGGACCTGAATGCCGAGACGCGCACAAGTCTCGACCGTGCTGCGGACCGGCCCAACGCCCGCCTTATGGCCGGCCACACGCGGCAACCGGCGGCGACTGGCCCAGCGGCCGTTGCCGTCCATAATAATTGCGATGTGCGATGGCAGCCGCTTTGGATCGATAGCATTGGCGAGCTGCCAGTCCTGATCCCCAGGCTGTAGGGATTCCAATAAGGCCTTCATGAAGTAATCCTAATAGTACAACGGCCCAAGTCCGCCTGCTATGCAACACGTTGGAATGGCCCTGCGGCGGCAAGCGGCGGAGTTAGCGCGCGGAGCCGGGGTCCAGGATTGCTCCCCAGATGACCTGGTAGGCTTCCAGATCGTTGTCCAGATTCCGGCCGGCCCGGATGAAAACCCGCATGTTCGGTTTGAGCGCAGAGGCGTTGACCGGAGCCCCCTCGGCCAGGTAGTGCGTGTCTTCGCGTAGAAGAATTCTCTTTTCGCCATCCAGGCGCGTGCGCAACAGGAGCCAATCTCCGTTTAAGCGCTGTACTACGCCGGAAAAAGTCAGATCGCCTGAGGGCAGCAGCGGCTCGAGCGCACTCCGGTAAGCGCGGTAGCGGCCCAGCGAAAAAGTCGGCCGTTGCTTGCGAACCGGTTCCAATACGTGGACCGTGCGGGCATAGGAGAGGTTTAAGCCCGCCACCCGGTCGGCTAAGACTTCGATGGGATCGCCTTTGCGCAGCCCGTCGGCGGTGGTGCGCCGGTTCTCGATTTCAAAGTAGGTTTTGGAATCGTACCGGAAGCGGTAGACCTGGTTGGTAGAGGCCCGGATACTCAGTTCGCCTTCGGAACCCGCCGGATCGCATTCGAGCAACTGGCCGCGAATCAGCCCCACCGGTGTGGGCTGCTGCGCAGGGAGCGCAATCGCAAACCAAAACCAACTGCTCACCAGGACAACGCTCGAACGAAAATGCACCGAGCACCTCCCCTGACACAACACTACCACGGCGGCGCTGGGCCGGAGAGGTAGAGGCTACGCGGGTGGCGGCGTGGTTCGCATGAGATGCTTCGGTGTATACTAAGCCCCATTGGGGCCCCGAGTTCCGGGTCGGATTTTCGGGTAATAGGAGATCACAGATGAAGCGCTTCACCACCGCTTTTTGCGCGGCGATGCTATTGTCCGCGTGTCTGGCGCCGGCGCATGCTCAGACTACATTTGCGAGCATCACGGGCACGGTTACGGATCCTTCGGGCGCTGTCGTTGCGAACGTGACGGTCACCGCCACCAACGTGCTGACCAACATCAAAACCAGTGCGACCTCAAATGAGGCTGGCAACTACACCATCGCCCAGCTTAAGGAAGGAACATACACGCTGCGCGCCGAGGCGCCGGGATTCAAGAGTTTCGTCGTAGAAAATGTTGCGCTGGTCTCGCGTGACGTTCGCCGCGTGGATGTCCGGATGGAAGTCGGCGACGTCGCGACGCAGGTGGAGGTAGCCGGCGGCGCCACACTGATCGAAACCGAAACCGCTCGCATCACCAATACCAAAGACTCGCTGGTGCTGAATACAATCCCGACCAATTCGCGGGGGTTGTGGGCGTATCTCAATCTTTCGCCAGGCCTGCAAGCGCAAGACGGGAGCAGCGTCACCAGATTCGCCGGCAGCCGTGTAAACGAGAACAACTGGTCGATCGATGGAACTACCTTTTCCGACGGCGTGGACAACACGCAGACCGGTCCGCTTGCCAACTATATTGAGTCGTTCCAGGAAGTGAAGGTCGACTTGTCGAACAACTCCGCGGAATTCGGCACGATCGGGCAGGTAACGATCATTTCCAAATCGGGAACGAACCAACTGCACGGCTCCGTCTTCGATTACTACATTACGCCGTTCTTTCGTGCCAGAAGTTTCTTCTCGAGCGAGAGGGCTACTGGCATCAATCATTTTCCCGGAGGCTCGATCGGAGGCCCAGTCTGGATTCCAAAGATCTATAACGGGAAAAACAAGACGTTCTTTTATTTCTCGTACGAGACATCCCGCGGCAGCTCGGTTCAGGATCGTTTGAACCCCACCGTCGCTCCGGTACCCTGGCGCTCGGGAAACTTCGCCAGCGCCGGGATCATTACCGACCCGACAACCGGCCAGCCTTTTCCAGGAAACGTTATTCCCACTAACCGGCTCAATTCGGTCTCACAGAAGATCCAGGATAAATTTTTTCCGTTACCCAATTTTGGAGATCCGAACACCTTCCACACCCAGAACTACCGGGAGCTCAAAATCCGGCCCTGGGATCCTTCGACATACTGGACCACGCGCATCGACCACAAATTTTCTGATAAGGACCAGGTTTTCGGCCGCTACACGTGGTCGCGGCTTTACAGCCGCCCGTGGGAAGGAAATCTGCCGACCATCGGGCAGCGCTGGCAGCAACGCGACGATCGCGCCGCCACAGCCTCCTACACACATACGTTCCGGCCGAACCTGCTAAACGAACTGCGATGGGGCTTCGGGTTGAATAATAACCCCATCAATTTCGACTTGAACAAGGGGTCGACTCAGCACGGGCTCCAGTTGGTTCAGGAGCTCGGGTTGGTGGGCCTCGCCCCCGACCTGCCGGATATCAACGGCATTCTCAATATGACCTTCAGTAACGGCATGACGGGCCTGTATCAATATCCCTGGCGGAAGAAGGGCTACCGAACCCATACCGAAGAAATTCAGGATCATCTGAGCTGGTTTCGCGGCCGCCACAGCATGAAGTTCGGCTTCAAAGCGCTGCGCGCCGAGTATGACGATTTTGGAGCCAACGCGAACCTTTTCGGGAATGTGGGTTTCACCAATCGGTTCACAGGCAACCCATATGCAGACTTCCTCTTGGGAATTCCGACGACCGCGTCTCGCGCCTTTCCTCCCGTGGAAGTGGATCGCAATCGCTGGGCCTACGACTTTTTCGCGCTCGATGACTTTAAGGTCAACTCCAGGCTTACCATCAACCTGGGAATTCGCTACGAGCTGCACCGCAACTGGAAGGAAAACCATAATCTGATGTCGCTGTTTGACGTCACTTCAGGGAAAATCGTCATTCCGGATGCGGCCATGTCGCAGGTCAGTTCCATTTTCCCGAAGGATTTTGTGGGAATCGCCACGGCCAGCTCGGTCGGTTTCGATCCCACAACGCTGGTGCACGTGGACAGGAACAACATCGCGCCTCGCGTCGGTCTGGCATACCGGCCGTGGGGCAACAATACGGTCTTCCGGGCCGGCTGGGGCATGTTCTATAACGTAGTCCCGTTTGTTTACAGCCTTGGCTTTGGAGATGTGCCTTTCATTCTCAACGAGCCTGCCTACACCAACCCGGTCAACAATCCGCAAGTCATTTTTCCGCGTGTGTTCCCCGCCACCGGAACGGGAGGACCGAGCGATGTCAGCCTTCCAGCCGCTGAGAATCCGAACTTCAAGACTCCATACAGCTTCCAATACAACTTCACGTTCGAGCGCCAGCAATGGAACACCGGTTTCCGCATCTCCTATATCGGAACGGCGATGCGCCAAGGTCCTTGGCAATACAACTACAACTCGCCCGTGCCGGACAGCAGGCCGTACATCGCAAAAGCCAGACCGTTCCCGAAATATCCGGACATCTGGTACGTCACCAATGGAGCCGGCCACCAATATAACGGACTGACCGTCGAGGCCTTAAGACAATTGAAGGGCGGTCTCTATTTTCAGAGCTCCTGGACGTGGGCCCGCGACCGCTACGACCTCGATTACAACTGGGACTTCCCACTATGGCAGTTCACCTCCGAAAATCCTTTCAATCGGGCGCGGGATATCGGCCCCGCACAGGAGATTCCGACCCATCGTTTCACGACCAATTTCATTTACCAGCTTCCGTTCGGCAGAGGCCGGCATTTTGCCTCGAGCGTCTCACGTGCTGCCAATCTGTTGGTGGGCGGCTGGGAGATCAGCGGCATTTACACCGTGCAGAGCGGCCAATTTCTGACGCCGTTTTGGACAGGTCCGGATCCGGTGGGAATCACCTATACGACCAGCGATCCGGCCAGCGTCACCCTGCGGCCCAATGCCATTTCGAATCCCAACAGCGCGCCTCACACCCCGGAGCTATGGTTTAATCCGGCTGCATTTACGGAGCCCACGCTTGGCCAGTTCGGCACTTCGGGTAAAGGCGTAATCAAAGGGCCTGGGGTGAATGTCTTCAGCGCCGGCCTGCACAAAGATTTCGCCTGGGGTGAGAGGGCGAAGCTGCGGTGGGAGATGACGGCCACGAATATTCTGAATCATCCGAACTGGGTGAATCCTGTGACCGACATTACCGATTCGAGCGTGGGAGTGATTACCAGCGATGGGGGTGTAACGAGTGGATCGGTGGGCGACCGCGCGGGCCCGCGGCAGTTCCGGATGGGCCTTCGTTTCCAGTTCTGAAACCGGAGGCCGATCGAGCTTCTTAGCGACGGTGGCGGCTTTGCGAGAGAACATTCTAGGCCCGCAAAGCCGCTAAGACGCAAAGATTTCCGGCCGCAGCGCCACGAGGCCGAGGCAGGATGCCCGAGCAGTTGCACAATTCCCTTAACTTTCGCTATCATCAGAAAGTTTCGCGAGTATAGCTTTCTGCTCCTGTGCTACCCCCATACATGGTATGGGCCGGCCGGGGGTGAGGCCCCGAGGTTCCCGCGGATGAAACGCCGTTCGGAACATGGGCCTGTCCGAAGCAATTGATCCTCGCTGTTGTGATGCGGCCGATGTCCGGGTGTGCGGTACGGCGGCCGGAGATCGAGCGGCGGTTCGCGCCCATTTGAGTTAAACAAAGCGGAAAGGGAAGAAGTTCGTGCCGACTTTCAATCAGCTTGTGCGGAATGGCCGAAGGCCGCCGCGTTGGAAGACCGCCAGCCCGGCGCTACAGGCGTGCCCTCAGAAGCGCGGGGTCTGTACGCGTGTCTACACCTCGACGCCAAAGAAGCCGAATTCGGCGCTGCGGAAGGTGGCCCGTGTGCGGCTCAGCAATGGCATCGAGGTAACCACCTACATTCCGGGCGTGGGTCACAATCTTCAGGAGCACTCGATCGTGCTGATCCGCGGCGGCCGCGTGAAGGATCTTCCGGGCGTCCGCTATCACGTGATTCGGGGCGCGCTCGATACAGCGGGTGTCGCCAACCGGAAGCAGGGCAGGTCCAAATACGGCGCCAAGCGGCCCAAATCGTAGAGGCAAGCGAGAGCGAGTATGCCACGTAGAAGACGCGCAATGGTTCGAGAGGTTTCGGCGGATCCCGTTTATAACTCGACACTGGTAGAGAAATTCGTCTGCTCGATGATGTGGGACGGCAAGAAGAACGTGGCTCAGGGGATTTTTTATGAGGCCATGGACAAAGTGAGGGAGCGCTCCGGAGACGACCCGCTGAAGCTGTTCAAGAAGGCGGTGGAGAATGCCAAGCCGCTGCTGGAGGTAAAAACACGCCGGGTTGGCGGGGCCAACTACCAGGTTCCGATCGAGGTGGCGCAGAACCGCCGCACCAGCCTGGCCATCCGCTGGATCATTAGCAATGCCCGGTCGCGCCCGGAGAAAGGGATGCCGGAGAAACTGGCCAACGAATTGACCGACGCGGCTAATCTGCGCGGCGGAGCGATCAAGAAGCGCGACGACGTTCACCGCATGGCCGAGGCCAACAAGGCATTCGCCCATTACCGGTGGTGACCGGCTGAGTGTTGAGGAGTTTGTAGGAATTTTATGCCACGCACGGTACCGCTCGAAAGGATGAGGAATATCGGCATCGCCGCGCATATCGATGCCGGTAAGACCACGACCACCGAGCGTATCCTTTATTACACGGGCCGTACCCACAAGCTGGGCGAAGTCCACGAGGGCACGGCCACGATGGACTGGATGGAGCAGGAACAGGAACGCGGCATCACGATCACTTCGGCCGCCACGACCTGTTTCTGGCGCGACATCCAGATCAACATTATCGATACACCCGGGCACGTGGATTTCACGGCCGAGGTGGAACGCAGCCTGCGCGTGGTGGACGGCGCGGTTGCGGTGTTCGACGCGGTGGCCGGTGTGCAGCCGCAGTCGGAAACAGTATGGCGGCAGGCCGATAAATACAGCGTTCCCCGGCTCTGCTTCATCAACAAGATGGACCGGGTGGGAGCCGATTTCTTCCATTCGGTGGAGACCATTGTCACGCGTCTGAAGTGCCGGCCCGTGCCGATTCAGCTTCCGGTCGGCAAAGAGGATCAGTTCAAAGGTGTCATCGACCTCGTCGAGATGAAGGCCCTCCTCTGGAGGGACGAGACGCTGGGCGCGCAGTTCGATATGGTCGAGATCCCGGAGGAGTACCGCGAGCAGGCGGCCGAGTACCGCGAGAAGATGATTGAAGCGGTAGCGGAGCACGACGATGCTCTGTTTGAGAAGTTTGTCGAAGGCCATCAGCTTACAAACCAGGAGATCCGGAGCGGCATCCGCAAAGCCACCATTGCGCTAAAGATTTTTCCGGTGATCTGCGGGTCGGCGTTTAAGAACAAGGGCGTGCAGACAATGCTCGATGCGGTGGTCGATTATCTGCCTTCGCCGCTGGATATTCCGCCGGTCGAGGGTGTTGCGATCGACAATCCCGAACAGGTGCTCACGCGGAAGGCTTCTGACAGCGAGCCCTTCTCCGCGCTGGTTTTCAAGATTATGACAGACCCCTATGTGGGTCAGCTCGCGTTTTTCCGTGTGTACTCGGGCAAGCTCGCCTCCGGCGAATCGGTCTATAACGTGGCCAAGGGGCGGCGCGAGCGCATTGGGCGGCTGCTGCGGATGCATGCGAACAAGCGCGAAGAGATCCAGGAGATTCTGGCCGGAGATATCTGCGCGGCAGTCGGCCTCAGGACGGTCGCTACGGGCGACACGATCTGCGACGACAAAGCGCCGATCGTGCTTGAGTCGATCGAATTTCCAACGCCCGTTATCCAGCTTGCGGTAGAGCCGAAGACTAAGGCCGACCAGGAGAAGCTGGGCCTGGCAATCCAGAAGCTGGCGCAGGAGGATCCGACCTTCCGGGTCACCACGGACTCGGAAACCGGCCAGACAATCCTGTCCGGAATGGGCGAGCTGCACCTGGAAATCATTGTCGACCGCATGATGCGCGAGTTCGGCGTGGCGGCGAACGTGGGCAAGCCCCAGGTGGCATATCGCGAAACGATCCGCAGCTCGGCGCAGTCCGAAGGCCGGTTTGTTCGGCAGTCCGGAGGGCGCGGGCAGTATGGTCACGTCAAGATCCGCGTGGAGCCGCTCGCTCCAGGAACCGGCTTTGAGTTCGTCAACGAGGTGTTTGGCGGCGCGGTGCCGAAGGAGTACATCGCACCGGCGGAAGCGGGCATCAAGGAAGCGCTCGAAGGCGGAGTGCTGGCGGGCTACCCGATGTCCGATGTGAAAGTCACTCTCTACGACGGCAGCTACCACGAGGTGGACTCCTCGGAGATGGCTTTCAAAATCGCTGGCTCCATGGCACTCAAGGAAGCCGCCAAGAAAGCCAAGCCGGTGCTGCTCGAACCCATCATGGCCGTTGAGGTCGTGGTTCCGGAGGAGTATATGGGCGACGTTATCGGCGATCTGAATTCGCGACGCGGCCGCATCGAGGGCATGGAACTGCGCGGCACTACGCAGATCATCAAGTCGATGGTGCCGCTTTCGGAAATGTTCGGCTATGCGACCGAGCTGCGTTCGCGCACTCAGGGGCGCGGCAGCTTCACCATGCACTTCGGCAAATACGAAGAAGTGCCGGGGTCGCTTGCCGAGGAGATTATCAGCAGGGTGCAGGGCAAGGTTACCAAGTAGGCTCAGCCTACGAAAGAAGGAGATTCGGTTTCATATGGCGAAAGAGAAATTCGACCGCAGCAAACCACACGTCAACATCGGCACGATCGGGCACATCGATCATGGCAAGACGACGCT
>Ga0070741_10001043_pt1 | contig 89836 bp, 95 predicted proteins | sample Coa_R1_4_FD_66440 | JGI IMG/M metagenome (GOLD analysis project Ga0070741, IMG submission 66440) | Surface soil microbial communities from Centralia Pennsylvania, which are recovering from an underground coalmine fire - Coalmine... | ecosystem: Environmental > Terrestrial > Soil > Unclassified ... | reverse complement strand
CTAGCATGGGGCCGATGCTGCCTCCGGACGACGGCAATCCGTATCGCGACGCCACCATCGGCCAGATGCTCGCGGCCCAGGCCGCGCGGGTGGGCGACCACGAGGCGATCGTGGCCACCGACCGGCGCTGCTCCTATCGCTGGCTCCACGAGCAGGCGCAGCGCTTCGCGCGCGGCCTCATCGCGTGCGGCGCCGGCAAGGGCGACAAGGTGGCGCTCTGGCTCCCGAACCGGCCCGAGTGGTTCGTGGCCCAGCACGCCTGCGGGCTGCTGGGCGCGGTGGCGGTGGCGCTCAACACGCGCTACAAGGCCCACGAGCTGCGCTACATCCTCGGCCAGTCGGACGCGACCACCCTGATCTGCACCGATCACGCGGGCCCGGTCGACTACCTGGAGACGCTGGTCGAGGTGCTGCCCGGGCTGGGCGCGGCCGTGCCCGGCGAGCTGGCGTTCCCGGACTTCCCGATGCTCCGGCGCGTGATCGTGCACGCGGAGGACCCCTATCCGGGCTGCCTCGCCTGGCGCGACGTGATGGACGCCGCGGAGGAGCCGGGCACCGCGCCCGCGCTCGAGGCCGCCCGCGCCGCGGTGGGGCCCGATGACCCGTTCACGATCCTCTACACGTCCGGCACCACGTCGTTCCCCAAGGGCGCGGTGATCAGCCATCGCAACTGCCTGCCCCACGGCTGGTGGTGCGGGGAGGTCATGCGCATGAGCGAGCCGGACCGCGTGCTGCACGCGCTGCCGCTCTCCGGCACGTGGGGCGGGCTCTGCATCCCGCTGGCCACCTTCACCCACGGCGCCACGCTGGTGCTGATGGAGACCTTCGACGCCGCGGTCGCGCTGCGCCTGATGGAGGACGAGCGCATCACGGTGTGGAACGGGGTGGATGCGATGGCGGTCCCGATGCTGGAGCACCCCGACCTCGCGAAGCGCGACCGCTCGCGCCTGCGCACCGGCGGCTTCGCGGCCACCGGCGGCGGCGTCGACGGCCTCTTCGAGGCGGTGGTGCAGCGGCTGGGTCTGCGGCAGGGCTTCCAGCCCTACGGCATGACCGAGGTCAACGCGATGGCGCTCGTGCACGACCTGGACGAGCCGCCCGAGCGCCTCGCGGAGGCGGGCGTGTGGCCCGCGGCCGGCATCGAGGCGCGCGTGGTGGATCCCGAGACGGGGCGCGACCAGCCCGCCGGCACCGGCGGCGAGCTGTGGCTGCGCGGCCGGCTCGTGACGCGGGGCTACTACAAGAAGCCGGAGGAGACCGCGAAGGCGTTCGCTCCCGACGGCTGGTTCCGGACCGGCGACCTCGCGGTGCGCCACGCCGACGGCCGCGTGATCTTCCTGGGCCGGCTGCGCGAGGTGCTGCGCATCAGCCACTTCATGGTGGCCCCGGGCGAGATCGAGGCGTATCTCCAGACCCACCCGAAGGTGCTGCAGGCCTTCGTGATCGGGGTGCCGGATGCCAAGACCAACGAGGCCGCGGTCGCCTACGTGATCCCGCGGCCCGGGTGCGCGGACCTCACGGAGGACGAGGTGATCGCGCACTGCCGCGGCCACATCGCCTCGTTCAAGGTGCCGCGCCACGTGCGCGTGGTGGCCGACGTGCCGCGCACGCCGGGCCCGCACGGCGACAAGGTGCAGAAGGGACGTCTGCGGGAGATGTTCCTGGCCGAGAACCGGCCGGCGCGCTGACCGCGCCGCCCGCGCGCTACGAAGCCGTCCCGAGGCGCCGACGCGCGGCCGCGATCTCCTGCTTGACCGCGTCCGGCCCGGGGAACTCGCGCCGGGCCCGACGGTACCAGTACCGCGCGTTATCCAGATCACCCTCGATGGTGTGGACGATGCCGTGCATCCACGCCGCGAGGGTGGACTTGTCGGCCTGGACGATCTGGTGGGCGGCCTGCCACTCCCCCGCGTCGAGGTGCGCGAGGGCCTTCGCGAGGGCCGCGGATCGATCGTCAGGCGCTGGCGCGGTCATTGCCAGATTTCCAGTGGTGATGCGCCCGGTTCCCGGGCGCTCATTGCTCGAAGTGTACCGCAGTCGTGTTGCTCCCGCTCACCAGCACGCCGACCCGCCCGCGCGGCTCCGGCACGTAGGCGCCCGCCAGGAGCGCGGAGAGCGCGGCCGCCCCGCCCGGCTCGGCGACCACGCGCCGGCCCTCCCAGAGCGCCTGCTGCGCGCGCCGGATGGCCGCGCCGGGCACCAGGACGACGCGCGCGACGTGGGCGCGCGCGATCGGGAACATCAGCGCGCCCACCCGGCGCGGCGCCAGCGAATCGGCCGCGATGCCGCCGGCCTCCGCGTCCACCGGTCGCCCCGCCGCGAGCGCCCGCGTGAGAGTGGGCGCGGTCTCCGGCTCGACCCCGATCACGCGCGGGGCCCCCGCGCACCACGCCGCGATCCCGCCGATCAGCCCGCCCCCGCCCACCGCCACCAGCAGGGTGTCGAGCTCGGGCGCCTGCCGCGCCAGCTCGAGGCCGATCGTGCCCTGCCCGAGCAGCGTCGCCTCCTGATCGAAGGCGTGCACGGGCAGCGCGGCCCGAGCGGGCCGCGAACGCCTCGCTGGCGGCCAGCGCGTCCGCGTAGCGGTCGCCGCCCACCACGAGGTCCGCGCCGTAGCCGCGGATGCGATCGATCTTGGCGGGCGAGGAGACGCTGGGCACGAAGATGTGCGCCGGGATCCCGAGGCGCATCGCCGCGTCGGCCACCGCGGCGCCGTGGTTGCCGCCCGAGGCCGCCGCCACGCCCGCGGGCGGGATCCGGCGCGTGAGAAGGTTCGTTGGCGGATGTGCGGCCGGATCAGGCTATGCGTGCGCTCGATCGTCGCGCGGTCGATGCTGGCCGTCACGGGCCTCGATGGTGGCACCCTCGCACGCGCAGCCCGGCTCGGCGCAGGGCCCCGAGCCGTCGACCCGGCAGTGCATGCTCGGCATGTGCCCGCACGCGCACACGCCCCGGATCTGCTCGGAGACCGGCCCGATCGCCATGGGCCATCGGATCCGCAAGCGCGATGCCAAGCGCCGCGTCAAGCGTGGCGCGGAGTTACCGGCGGCCCGGCCACGTCGACCCTACCGGGCGCGGCACCCCGGCTGCCCTGTTCAGGCACCGCCGCCGCAAGCCACCGCATTCACCGGGGGCTCGCCGCGGGCGACCCGGTGGATGTTCTCCGCGATGACCGCGGCGCGGGCGTCCATCATGCCCTCGGTCCACCCGGACACGTGCGGGGTCATCAGCACGTTGGGCAGCGTGTGGAACGGCCGGTGGGACGGCAGCGTGGGCCCCGCCCCCTGCGGGTAGCGATACCAGACGTCGAGGGCGGCGCCGCCGAGCGCGCCGCCGGCCAGCGCGGCGTAGAGCGCGTCCTCGTCGACCACCTCGCCACGCGCCACGTTGATCAGCACCGCGGTGGGCTTCATGCGGGCGAGCGCGCGGGCGTCGATGAGCCCGCGCGTGTCCGGTCCGAGCGCGAGGGTCAGGGCCAGGAAGTCGGCCCGGACGAGCACGTCGTCGAGCCCCTCCGGCCCGCGCACGGCCGCGAGCCGGTTCGGGTCCGGCCGATTCGGATCGCGACGGACGGCCAGCACCTCCATGTCGAAGGCGAGCGCGCGCCGAGCCACCGCCTGTCCGATGCGCCCGTAGCCCACGATGCCCAGCGTCTTGCCGGCCAGCTCGCGCCAGAGCGGCACCGGCGCGCCGGACCAGACCGACTCCCAGCGCCCCTCGCGCAGGCTCGCGTCGATGCGCCGGAAGTCGCGGGCGAGGGACAGCATCGCGCCCAGCACGTACTCCGCGATGCCGACGTCGTGACCGTAGGCGTTGGCGAGCGCGGTCGCCGGGCCCAGCGCGGCGCGGTCGATACGGTCGAGACCGGCGCCCGGCACCTGCACCAGGCGCAGCCGCGGCGCGGCGGCCGCCATCTCCGACGTGAAGGCCATGGTCACCAGCACGTCCACGTCGCCCAGCCGGGCGAGGATCTCGCGCTCGCCGCCCTGCACCACCTCGCAGGGAATCCGCACGCGCTCGCGCACGCGGCCCGCGACGTGGCCCGCGAAGACGCCCGCGAAGGCGACCTTCACATCAGCACCATCTGAGTCTGGGTGGTCAGCGAGAGCAGCCGTCCCGACTCGTCGGTGACGCGCGTCTGCCAGACCTGGGTGCGCTTGCCCCGGTGCAGCGGCGTGGCCTCCGCGCGCACCACGCCGCTCCGGCCCGCCGCGAAGAAGTTGGTCTTGGACTCGAGCGTGGTGGTGCTCGCCCCCGCGGGCAGGTTCACCACCGTGGCGGTGGCGCCCACCGTGTCGGCCAGCGCCATCAACGTGCCGCCGTGGAGCGCCCCGCCCACCGTGCGGAGGTCGTCGCGGATGGTCAGCTCGGCCACCACCCGGTCCGCGCTCGCCTCCACGATCCGGAGGCCCAGCAGGGTGCTGAGGGTGCCGCGCATGCGCTCGTTGATGAGGTCGGGATCGATCGTCATGGACTGTCCTCCTGGGGCATCGCGCTCGGGCGGCCGGCCCCCGGTATCCTGGCCCGGCGGTGGCGCCAGTTCAATTACCTCGAAGGTAATGGCGGAGCGGCCCGTCCCCGGTGTACTGTCCCCGCATGAAGCAGGCGACTCCCAGCGTCCGCCGCCCGCGGGCCAGCGCGGTCGGCCGGCTCATCCGGCAGTGGCGGGAGCGGCGGCGGCTCAGCCAGCTGAGCCTGGCGGTCGACGCGGAGATCTCCACCCGGCACCTGTCCTTCATCGAGACCGGGCGCTCGCAGCCGAGCCGGGAGATGGTGCTGCTCCTGGCGCGGGCCCTGGACGTGCCGCCCCGCGGGCGCAACGATCTGCTCGCCGCCGCGGGGTACGCGCCGGTGTACCGGGAGACCGCGCTCGACGCGCCGCAGATGGCCGACGTCAAGCGCGCGCTGGACTTCATGCTGCGCCAGCAGGAGCCGTTCCCGGCCCTGGCGGTCGACGGCCACTGGAACCTCCTCATGAGCAACCAGGGCGCCCAGCGGCTCGTCGCACGCTTCCTCTCCCCGGAGGACGTGGCCGCGGTGCCGGGGCCGCCGAATGCAATGCGACTCTTCTATCACCCGCGCGGCATGCGCCCCTACGTCGTCAACTGGGAGCCCACCGCGGCCGCACTGATCCAGTGGCTGCACCGCGACGTGGCGCGCGGCATCGGCGACGACGAGACGCGGCGACTGCTCGAGGAGCTGCTCGCCTACCCCGACGTGCCCAAGAAGTGGCACCATCTCGACCTCGACATCGCCCCGGTCCCCTACCTGGCGGTGGAGATGCGCAAGGGCGACTTCCACGTGAAGTTCTTCTCCACGCTGGCGAGCCTGGGCGTGCCGTACGACATCACGCTGCACGAGCTGCGGGTGGAGTGCTTCTTCCCCGCCGACGCCGCGAGCGAGGCGTGGCTGCGCCGCCTCGCCGAATGAACAGAGTGAGCGCGCGATGACCCCGCCCGCGTCCCGGCCGACCGCGTTCGGCCGCATCCACCCGCCCGACGAGGCGTGGCTCGCCGGCAGCCCGCCCGAGGCGGTCCTCGAGCCGGACCTGCCCATCATCGACACGCACCATCACCTGTGGGACCGCGGCGGCCACCGCTACTTCCTGCACGACTACCTGGCCGACGTGGCCACCGGCCACCACGTGGTGGCCACCGTGTTCCTCGAGTGCCACTCGATGTACCGCGCCGACGGTCCGCCCGAGATGCGACCGGTGGGCGAGACCGAGTTCGTGGCCGGTCAGGCCGCCATGAGCGCCAGCGGGAGGTACGGGCCCACCCGCGTGGCGGCCGGCATCGTGGGCTTCGCCGATCTCACGCTGGGCGATCGCGTGGAGCCGGTGCTGGAGGCGCACCTGCGCGCGGGGGGCGGGCGGTTCCGCGGCGTGCGCCACTCGGCCGCGTGGGACGCCGACGACGTCATCGGCAACAGCGAGGCCGCGGGCGGGCCGCACCTCTACCGGCGGCCCGAGTTCCGGGCCGGCCTCGCGGTCCTCACCCGGCTCGGGCTGTCGCTCGACGCGTGGGTGTTCCACCCGCAGCTGGGCGAGGTGGTGGAGCTGGCCCGCGCGCATCTCGACGCGAACATCATCCTGGGCCACGTGGGCGGCGTGCTCGGCTACGGTCGCTACGCGGGCAAGCGCGACGAGGTCTTCACGGCCTGGAAGACGCAGATGACCGAGCTGGCGCGCTGCCCGAACGTGAGCCTCAAGCTGGGCGGCATGATGATGCGGCTCGCCGCCTACGACTACCGCACCGAGCCGAAGCCGCCCGCTTCCGCGCAGCTCGCCGCGCTCTGGAAGCCCTACTTCGAGACCGGCATCGAGCTGTTCGGGCCGAGCCGGTGCCTCTTCGAGAGCAACTTCCCGGTCGACAAGATGGGCATCGGCTGGGTCGCGCTGTGGAACACCTTCAAGCGCATCACCGCGGGCGCCTCCCGCGCCGAGCGCGAGGCGATGTTCGCGGGCGCCGCGCGGCGGGTGTACCGGCTCGCGTGACGACCGCCCGCCGCGAGGCCGATCGCTGACGCCCATGCGTCCCTAGAGGCCGCGGTGGACTTCGGGCGCTCCCCCGACGAGGCGGCCTTCGCGGAGGAGGTCCGCGCCTTCCTGCGCGCGCATCCGGCCGACTCCTTCCCCGTCGACGGCACCGACGCCGGCTACGGCTCCGGCGCCCACTCCCGCGCTTTCATGCGCGCCCTGGGCGAGCGCGGCTGGCTCTCGCTCACCTGGCCGCGGGCGCACGGCGGGCAGGAGCGGCCGATGGGGTTCGTGCTGGTGCTGCTGGAGGAGCTGGCCGCCGCCGGCGCGCCGTTCGGTCCGCTCTCGGGCTGCCTCCAGGTCTCCGAGTCGATCATCCGCCACGGCTCCGCGACGCTCCAGCGCGAGATCCTGCCGGGGGTCGCGCGCGGCGAGGCCACGTTCTGGCAGGGCTACAGCGAGCCGGGCGCGGGATCGGACCTGCTCGCGCTCGAGACCCGCGCGCGCCTCGAGGGCGAGCACTGGGTGCTGGACGGCCGCAAGATCTGGTCGAGCCACGCGGGCATCGCGACCCACGGCACCGTGCTCGCGCGCACCGATCCCGCGTCGACCCGTCATCGCGGCCTCAGCATGCTGATGGTCGACAACCGGCTCCCCGGCATGGACGTGCGCCCGATCCGCAGCCTCACCGGGCAGGTGTACCACTACGAGGTCTTCATGGACGGCGTCCGCGTGCCGCGCGAGTACATCATGGGCCGACCCGGCGAGGGCTTCGCCCAGCTCCTCCGCGGGCTCGACACCGACCGCTTCTGGGGCCGGCTCTACAAGGCGCCGTTCCTGCGGCGCCTCCTGGGCCTCCTGGTGGAGCACGTGCGCGCGGAGCGGCCGCACGACGCGGTGGCGCGGCATCGCCTCGCGCAGGCCGCCGCGGAGATCGCGGCGCTGCGCGCGCTCTTCCACCGGGCCGCGTGGCTCATCGAGCGCGGCGAGACCGCCACCGGGCCCGTCTCCGCCGCGAAGCTCATGGCCGACGAGCTGGGCCAGCGGGTGTGCGCCCTCGGCATGGAGCTGCTCGGGCCCTACGCCGCGCTGCGCGCGGGCTCGCCGGAGGCCCGGCTGCGCGGCGAGATCGAGCACCAGTACCAGACCTCCTGGGGCCACACCCTGGCCGGCGGCACCTCCGAGATCCAGCGCACCACCATCGCGGTGCGCGCGCTCGGCCTGCCCGCCGAGCCGCGGGTCCGGTGATCGCGTGGACCTCGCCTTCTCGCCCGCGCAGACGCTGCTCCAGCAGTCGGCCCGCACGTTCCTCCGGCAGCGCTGCCCGCCCGAGCGGGTGCAGGCGCTCGCGCTCGATCCGCTCGGCTTCGCGGCGGATCTCTGGAAGGAGATCGCCGTCCTCGGCTGGCCCGGCCTGCTGATCGCCCCCGAGCACGGCGGCAGCGGCGCCTCGCTGGGTGAGGCCCTGGCCCTCATGGAGGAGCTGGGACGCGCCTGCTTCCCCGGCCCGTTCGTGCCGAGCGCGATCGTCGCGGCCACCGCGCTCGGGCGGGCCGGCGGGCGCCGCGCCCAGGACGTGCTGGCCGGCCTCGCCGGCGGTGCGCGCATCTGCACGCTCGCGCTGCTGGAGACGCCGGGCCGGCTCGCCCCCGAGGCCATGACGCTGCCGGTCGCCGTCCCGGGGCGGCTCACCGGCCGCAAGCTCTTCGTTCCGGACGCCCACGCCGCCACCGACGTGATCGTGGCGGGCCGCGGCGCGGCGGGGCCGACCGCGCTCCTGCTACCCATGGACCGGCCGGGCCTCACCGTCCGGCCGCTCGACAGCATGACCGGCGACAAGCTCTTCGCCCTGTCGTTCGCGGACGTGGCGGTCGGCCCCGACGACCTGCTCGCCGTGCCGGGCGAGGCGTGGACCGTGCTCGGCCCCGCGCTCCGCGCGGGCACCCTCGCCCGCTGCGCCGAGATGGCGGGCGCCGCGCAGCGCGTGCTCGAGCTCTGCGTGGAGCACGCGCGGGTCCGCGTGCAGGGCGGGCGGCCGATCGGCTCCCACCAGGCCATCCAGCACGCGTGCGCGGATCTCTATCGCGACGTGGAGAGCGCGCGCTGGCTCACCTGGGAAGCGGAGTGGGCGCTCGCCGCGGGCCGGCCCGACGCGGACACGACGGTCGCCGCGGCCAAGGTCCACGGCGCGGAGGCGGCCCTGCGGGTGGCCCGTCGCGGCCACCAGATCATGGGCGCGATCGGCTACAGCGAGGAGCACCCGGTGCATCTGCTTCACAAGCGCATCCTCGCCGCCTCCCTGGACATGGGCGACGCGCCCCTGCACCTGGAGACGCTGGCGCGCGCGATCGGGCTCGGATAGGGGTCCGCCCCGTCAGTCCTCGTCCGGGGCCGAGCGCCCGAAGACGCGCCGGTGGCGTCGCCGGTCCCGCTCCATGCGCACCTCGGCGGTGGCCTTGGTCAGCCGGAGCGCGAGCCCGGCGATCAGCGCGGGCGCGCCGAGCGCCAGCAGGAGCGAGTCGAGCTCGGCGCCCCGCGTCTGCCCGCGCAGCCGAAGTATCTCCATCCGGCCGTCCTCGTACTCGCGGAGGATCTTGCACACGCTCGCCTGCGCGGACTGGCCCTCCAGGCTGCGTCCCGGCCCGCCCTCGGGGAGCGTGATCAGCGGGAACTCGGGGCCCACGCGGGCGGGCAGCTGCCGGCGGATCTCACCGTACCAGCGGCAGAGCGAGGCGCGATCGCGCTCGCCGTCCTCGACGGCGGCGGAGGACTTGCCGCCGCGCGGGGTGGCCCGGCAGTACACCGCCTCGGCGGCCTCGACGTGGTCCTTCAGGAACTTGAAGTCGAACTCGGTGCGCGCGGCCTGGGCGTCGATCGCGTGGCCGTCGACGAGCCGCCGGACGTCTCCGGCGCCCGAGAGCAGCCCCACGCTCGCCAGCGACAGCCACACGTAGTCGCTGCGCTTCCAGAACACCGCGGACTGGGGACGCGCCCAGATGAGCACCGCGTGGAGGACGATCGTGAGCGCGAGCAGGAGCGCGAGCGCGTAACCCGGGCTCTGCAGGAGCAGGATCATGCACGCATCATCGCCGCCGCCTTCTCCGCGATCATGATGGTGGGCGCGTTGGTGTTGCCGCCCACCAGCGTCGGCATGATCGAGGCGTCCACCACCCGGAGACCGTCCACGCCGTGGACGCGCAGCGACGCATCCACCACCGCCAGCTCGTCGCTCCCCATCTTGCACGTGCCGACCGGGTGGAAGATGGTGCCCGAGCCGCGCTCGCGGACGTACCCCGCGATCTCGGCGTCGGTCCGGACCTCCGGCCCCGGCCCGAGCTCGCGTCCGAGGATGTCGCCGAGCGGCCGCGCCCGGAAGATCTCGCGCAGTTGCCGGATGCCCGCCACGAAGTGCGGCATGTCGGCCGGGTCGGTCAGGTATCCCGGATCGATCAGCGGCTGGTCCAGCGGGTCGGCGGACGCCAGCGTGATGCGCCCCCGGCTGGCCGGCCGGTTCACGTAGAAGACGAACGAGATGCCGTGACGGGTGGGCTGGAACGCGTCGAGCGGCGACTCGGTCAGGCAGTACGGCAGGAAGAACCCCTGCAGCTCGGGCGGGCCGTCGCCGCTCCCGGTGCGCAGGAAGCCGCCCGCCTCCGCGATGTTCGACGTGAGGAGCCCCTGCCCGGTGGCCTCGTACTCCGTCTGCACCGCCGCCAGCTGCTCCGGGGTGGCGCCGTAGAGCGAGACCGGGACCGTGATCTCCTGGCGCAGGAACGTCCCGAGGTGATCCTGCAGGTTGCCGCCCACGCCGGGCAGGTCCGCCACGACCGGCACGCCGACCGCGCGGAGATGGTCCGCCGGCCCCACCCCGGAGAGCATGAGCAGCTGCGGCGAGTTGATGGTGCCGCCCGAGGGCACCACCTCGCGGTCGGCGTCGGCCAGGGCCGACTGCCCGTGGCGCACGTAGGCCACGCCGGTGGCCCGCCGCCCCTCGAACCGGATGCGGCAGGCGAGCGCGCCGGTGATCACGGTGAGGTTCGGACGCCCGAGCGCGGGGCGCAGGAACGCGCTCGCGGTGGACCAGCGCCGCCCGTCCTTCTGGGTCACCTGATAGAAACCGACCCCGTCCTGGGTGGCCCCGTTGAAGTCGGCGTTCGCGGGCACCCCGGTCTCCTCGGCCGCGACCACGAACATCTCGGACAGCGGGTGGCGGAAGCGATGGTCCATCACGTTGAGCGGGCCGCCGCGGCCGTGATAGCGGTCCTCGAGCCGCTCGTTGTGCTCGGACTTCCGGAAGAACGGCAGCACCTCCTCGTAGCTCCAGCCCTTGTTGCCGGCCCGGGCCCAGCCGTCGTAGTCGGCGGCGTGGCCGCGGATGTAGATCATGTAGTTGATCGAGCTCGAGCCGCCGAGGGTGCGCCCGCGCGGCCACGCGAAGCGCCGCATGTTGCAGGCGGGCTGGGGCACGGTGCGGTAGCGCCAGTCGTGCGGGCCGTCCGGGAGGAAGCCCATCATGGCCGGGGTGTGGATGAAGGGCGAGACGTCGGGGCCGCCGGCCTCGAGCAGGAGCACGCGCACCGCAGGGTCGGCGGAGAGCCGGTTGGCCAGGACGCAGCCGGCGGAGCCGGCGCCGACGATCACGTAGTCGTAGCTCATTCGATCACCTCGTCCGCGCGCAGCAACAGCGAGGAGGGCATGGTCAGGCCCAGGGCCCTCGCGGTCTTCAGGTTCACGGTGAGGTAGTAGCGCTCCGGCCGCTCGACCGGGAGCGTGCTCGGGGCGGCGCCCTTGAAGATGCGGTCCACGTAGGTGGCCGCCCTGCGGAAGTTGGCGTCCTGGCTCGCCCCGTACGACATCAACCCGCCGTCGCGCACCAGCACGTTGAACTCGAACATGGCGGGGATCCGGTGCTGCGCCGCGAACTCGATCACTCGCTTTCGGTTCAGGAGGGTGAGCGCGTCGGTGACGAGGAACAGGGCGTCCGGCCGGCTGTTGACCATGGCCGTGAACGCGGTGTCGAAATCATCGGGCTCGCGCACGCCCAGCGGCTGCACCGAGACGTGGAGGGCCTGCGCCGCCTTCTCGACCTCCCGGAAACGGAGGGTCATGCCGCGGTCGTCCGCGTTCCAGAGGACCGCGATGCGCGTCGCCTTCGGGATCGCCTCCTTGAGGATCTCGAGGCGCTTGGCGGAGAGCTCCACCGACTGATCCGTGACGCCGGTCACGTTGCCGCCGGGCCGGGCGAGGCTCTCGATCAGCCCGATGCCGTCGGCGTCGCCGACCAGGGCCATCACGATCGGGATCGTCGAGGTGGCCCGCTTGGCCGCGGCGGTCGACGGGCCCCCGACCGTGACGATCGCGTCGACCCGGAGCCCGACCAGCTCGGTCGCGAGGGCCGGCAGCCGCTCCTGGCGCGCCTCCGCCCACCGTCCGACGTACGTGACGTTCCGCCCCTCCACGTACCCCAGCCCTCGCAGCGCCTCGCGCAGCGGCGCGGGCAACGCTTCGTCGGGCGGCCGCGCGCCCCCGGAGAGGAAGCCGACGCGCCAGGTCCGCCGCGACTGCCCGAGCGCGCCGAGGGGCGCCGCGAGCAGGCTGGCGGCCACGCCGACGAGAAACGTCCGTCGCTTCATCACGAGGCTGCAGGGCGTGGCTAGCGCGGGAGCTCGACCGTCTTGACGTAGACGCCGGGCGAGCCCGGGGCGTGAAGCATGTGCAGCCGCATCTTGGCGTTCAGCGGGTTGGCCTCGCGCTGGGCCTGCCACGCGCGGGTCTCCGACACCTTGGGATTCTGGAATTCGTAGAGCGTGAGGTAGGTCGGCGCGCCTTCCACCGCGCGGTAGCGCCGACCCCGGATCACCCCGGGCACCTTCTCGTAGTTCGGCACGTAGATCGTGTTGTACCACTCGTTGAACTCGCGCTCCGCCGACGGCGGCACGTCCATTCGGCCGATCTGCAGCGCGGGCGCCATCGGGGCGGAGGCGATCGCGGGCGTGAGCGCGGCCGGATGGATCATGGTGTAGACGTTCCGGATGAACGGGCGGCCGATGGCCTGCGGCCCGATCTTCCGGGTCCACGGGGTGGGACTGGCCTGCACCTTCTTGTAGGCCGGGCTCTCCAGCACCGCCGCGCTCTCGAGCTCGTAGCAGGCCAGGTGCTTGGGCCCGCCCTTCACCGCCTCGTAGCGGGCGCCGCCGAGGAAGCCGGGGATCGCCATCCGCTCCGGCAGGTGCTCATGGTTGTACCAGCGGTTGAACTCGTCCTCCCGGTCGGCGGGCACGTCCGCCCACACCATCAGGAGCCCGGTGCCTTTCGTGGCCATGTGGCTCTCCTCCCGGGTCGGGTATATCACGGATCGCGCGGTGCGGCGCGACCGGCCAGCACCGAGACGGCGGCGACCGCCTCGAGCGCGACCAGCCACCACAGCGCGCTGCGGTAGCCCAGCACGTCGTGCAGCAGGCCCATCAGGCCGGGGCCGAGCGCGACCCCGACCTGGGTGGCCGCGCTCAACAGCCCGAACACGGTCCCGAACGACCGCGGCCCGAACTCCTCGCGGGCGGCCAGCAGCGGGGGGAACGTGATGAGGTTGCCCACGCCCAGGCCGAAGACCAGGCTCGCGCCGACCAGCGTCGCGGGCGTGGGCCACGCGGCCATCGCGGCCAGCGCCGCGCCCTGCGCTCCGATGTTCACGGCCGAGAGCGCGCGGAGGTCCACGCGATCCGCGAGCACGCCGAGGGCGATGCGCCCCGGCAGCGCGGCCACCGTGGTCCAGAGCCGCGGCACCCTCAGCACCTGCTGACGGGTCCAGGTGCGGTCGGTGAGCCCGCGCTCGCGCGGGGGCGCGGGGGCGCCGTCGCGCGCGAGCTCGCGGGCGACGTCCGCCGGGCTCGGACGGTCCCGGATCACGACGTGCACCAGCGGCAGGCCGATGGCGAGGAGCGTGGCCGCCAGCGCGCCGGGGGCGAACGCGAAGCCCCGGCGCTGCGTGAGGGCCACCAGGATCGGGACCAGCACCATGCCTCCCACGCTGGCGCCGGTGAGGGCGAGCGTCATGGCGACGCCCTGGCGGCGGCCGAACCACGGCAGCAGCGTGCTGCTGAGGCCGGTGGAGCTGAGGCAGGCCCACGACGTGGCCATCACGAGGTAGACGGCGAAGAGCTGCCACGGGGCGGTGATCACGCCGAGCAGGGCTACCGCGCCCGCCATCGTGACCACCATACCCCCTCACCCGGCCCGCTCCCCAGAGGGGAGCGGTGGAGTGGGGCCGGCCGGGGTGATTCGCGGCGGAGGGTGCGGTAGACTCCCGGTCAAAGGAGAGCGCCCGTGAAGCTCGACGTGTCCATGCTGACGCACGACCTGGGAAGCATCCCGGACTACGCCCGCAAGGTCGAGGCCATGGGCTACGACTGCCTGTGGTCGTCGGAGACCCAGCACGATCCCTACCTGCCCCTGGCGGTGGCCGCGACCTCGACCTCGCGGATCAAGCTCGGGACGAACATCGCGACCGTCTTCTCCCGCAGCCCCATGATCACCGCCCACACCGCGTGGGACCTGCAGAAGGCCTCGCGCGGGCGCTTCACCCTCGGGCTCGGCACCCAGGTGAAGGCGCACAACGAGCGGCGCTTCTCGGTGAAGTTCGAGTCGCCGGGCCCCAAGATGGCGGAAGCCATCCGGGCCATCCGCGCCATCTGGGACTGCTGGCAGAACGGCACCAGGCTCAACTTCAAGGGCCAGTTCTACACCTTCGACGTCATGACCCCGTTCTTCAACCCGGGGCCGATCGACCATCCGAAGATCCCGATCTACGTCGCGGCGGTGAACCCGCTCATGTGCCGGATCGCGGGCGAGCTCTGCGACGGCATGCACGTGCATCCGTTCAACTCGCCCAAGTACCTCCGCGAGATCGTGCACCCCGCGGTGGAGGAGGGCCTCAAGCGCTCGGGCCGCTCGCGCGAGGACTTCACGTTCGCGACCGCCACCTTCGTGGTGGTGGGCGACACCGAGAAGGAGCGGGCCGCGCAGGCCCAGATGGTCAAGCAGCAGATCGCGTTCTACGGCTCCACGCGCACCTACACCCCGGTGCTGGCGGCCCACGGCTGGGAGAACCTCACCGCCCAGCTCCACCGCAAGTCGGTGGAGGGCGACTGGAAGGGCATGGCCGACCTCATCACCGACGAGATGCTGGACACCTACGCGGTGACCGCGACCTACGACAACCTGCACGCGAAGATCCTGGAGCGCTACCGCGGCCTGCTCGACCGCACCGGGCTCTACCAGCCGTACCAGCAGAACGTCGACGACCCGCGCCTGCCCGCGATGGTACGGGCGTTCAACGGGTGACCACCCCTCACCCTGCCCTCTCCCCCTTCGGGGGCGAGGGTTCTCGAATCCCTCTCCCCTCGGGGGAGAGGGCAGGGTGAGGGGGATCGGAGACGCGATGACCGACAAGGTGCAGGTGGAGATCAAGGGCGACGTCGCCACCATCACGCTGAACAAGCCCGAGCGCCTGAACGCGCTCGACAACGAGATGTGGCACGGCATCGGCGAGGCCTGCCGCGCGGTGGACGCCGCGCCCGACGTGCGGGTGGCGGTGCTGATGGGAGCGGGCGGCTGCTTCTGCGCGGGCCTGGACGTCAAGGCGGGCTCGACGCTCGGCCACGCGCTCGACGGCATGTCGCCCGGCCAGGTGCTGGCCCACATCCGCCGGCACCTCGAGGGCCACCAGGCCTCGTTCTCCGCGGTGGAGGCGCTGCGGGTGCCGGTGATCGGCGCCATCCAGCGCGCGTGCATGGGCGCCGGGCTCGAGCTGGCCCTCTGCTGCGACGTGCGCCTGGCCGCGGAGGGCACGCTGTTCTCGATCCCGGAGGTGCAGCTCGGGCTGGTGCCCGACATGGGCGGCACCCAGCGACTGCCGCGCACGGTGGGCATCGGCAAGGCGAAGGAGCTGATCTACTCCGCGCGGCGCTTCGACGCGGCGGAGGCCTTCCGCATCGGCCTCGTGCAGGCGGTGTACCCGGCGGGCGAGCTGCACGCGCGGGTGGCCGAGCTGGCCGCGGAGATCGCGGCCAACGCGCCGCTCGCGGTGCAGGCGGCGAAGCGCGCGATCAACGGCACCTACTACGGCGACATGCGCGCCTGGCTCGACTGGGAGACCGCGCAGGCCTCGGGCCCGCTGCTCTCCGAGGACCGCAAGGCCGGCCTCGCGGCCGCGGCCCGGCGCACGCGCGCCGACTTCAAGGGCAAGTAGGCCTCACCGGACCCGCCCCACACCTCTGGAGGATTCCATGGCCGCCGATCTCTACGACCTGGGCGACAAGCCGCCCCTCGGAGAAGTCCCGAAGCGCATGCACGCGTTCGCGGTGCGGCAGAACCGCTTCGGCGCGCCCCGCGACGCCTGGAAGCGCGAGGTGCTGCCCACGCCGACCATCGGCCCCGACGAGGTGCTGGTCTACGTGATGGCGTCGGGCATCAACTACAACAACGTGTGGGCCGCCCTGGGCCAGCCCCTCGACGTGATCGCGGAGCGGCAGAAGCTCGGCGAGCCGGAGGATTTTCACGCCGGCGGCAGCGACTGCTCGGGCATCGTGTGGGCGGTCGGCAAGGACGTCAAGACCGTCAAGGTCGGCGACGAGGTCATCGTGCACAGCGGCTGGTGGCGCCCCGACGACCCGTGGGTGCTCTCCGGCAAGGACCCGATGCTGGCCGAGTCCACGCGCATCTGGGGCTATCAGACCAACTACGGCAGCTACTGCCAGTTCGCGCGCGCGCAGGCGCACCAGTGCATCCCCAAGCCCGAGCGCCTCACCTGGGAGGCCGCGGGCTGCTTCCTGCTCTGCGCCTCCACCGCCTACCGCATGCTGATGGGCTGGCCTCCGCACACGGTGGAGCAGGGCGACGTGGTGCTGGTGTGGGGCGCGACCGGCGGCCTGGGCAGCCTCGCGCTCGAGATCGTGCGGGCCCAGGGCGGCCGCGCGGTCGCGGTGGTCTCGGACGAGGCCAAGCGGAAGTTCTGCCTGGACCACGGCGCGGTGGGGGTGATCAACCGCTCGCAGTTCGACCACTGGGGCCCGATGCCGGACACCAAGGACGGCCGCGCGTACGGCAACTGGGCCAAGGGCGCCCGCGCCTTCGGCAAGGCGATCTGGGACGCGCTCGGCGAGCGCACCAACCCCCGCATCGTGTTCGAGCACCCGGGCGAGGCGACCCTGCCCACCTCCGAGTTCGTGTGCGCCACCGGCGGCATGATCGTGATCTGCGCGGGCACCACCGGCTACAACGTGACCCTGGACCTGCGCTACCACTGGATGCGCCAGAAGCGCTTCCAGGGCAGCCACCTCTCGAACGACGAGCAGGCGCGGGCGGTGACGAGGCTGGTCGACGCGGGCCGCGTCGATCCGTGCCTGTCGCAGACTTACGGCTTCGACGAGCTGCCGGAGTGCCATCAGCTCATGCTCGACAACAAGCACCCCCACGGCAACATGGCGGTGCTGGTGAACGCGCCGAAGACCGGGCTGGGCGCCTCGTGACGCGGCCGCATCGGCGCGCATGAAGGCGCTCGCCTTCAGCGAGCACGGCGGCCTCGACCGGCTCCGGTACCAGGACGTCGCCGATCCGCAAATCGGCCCGCGCGAGGTGCTGGTGCGCGTGCGGGCCGTCGCGCTGAATCACCTCGATCTGTTCGTGCGCGAAGGGCTGCCCGGCCTCACCCTGCCCATGCCGTTCTGGACCGGCTGCGACATCGCGGGAGACGTGGCGGAGGTGGGGGCCGAGGTCCGCGGGGTCGCGGTCGGGGACCGGGTCGCGGTGAACCCCAACCTCTACGACGGCACCTGCGAGTTCTGCCTGCGCGGCGAGCACAGCCTGTGCGTGCGCTACGGCATCCTGGGCGAGCACACCCACGGCGGGCTCGCCGAGTACGTGAAGGTCGAGGGCCGTCACGTGGTGCGGCTGCCCGCCGGCCTGCCCTACGAGGACGCGGCCGCCTTCATCCTCGTCAACATGACCGCGTGGCGGATGCTGGTCACCCGGGCCGGGCTGCGCGCGGGCGAGGACCTGCTGATCCTGGGCGTGGGCGGCGGGGTCTCCTCGACCGCGGTGCAGATCGGCAAGCTCTGCGGGGCGCGGGTGTGGGTGACCTCGTCCAGCGACGACAAGCTCGAGCGGGCGCGGGCCCTCGGCGCCGACGAGTGCATCAACTACGCGAGGGAGGACTGGGTCAAGGTGATCGGCCAGAAGACGGGCCGGCGCGGCGTGGACGTGGTGCTGGAGAACGTGGGCGCGGCCACCTGGAAGGGCGCGATCCGCACGGTGGCCAAGGGCGGGCGCATCGTCACCTGCGGGGCCACCTCGGGGCCGATCGCGGAGACCGACATCCGGCTCGTGTTCTGGAAGCAGATCTCGATCATCGGCTCCACGATGGCCACCGACGCCGAGTTCAACACGGTGATGGGCCAGCTCTTCGCCGGCCGGCTGCGCGCCATCGTGGACACCGTGATGCCGCTGCGCGACGGGGTGGAGGCCCAGCGACGGCTCGCGGAGGGCAGGCAGTTCGGCAAGATCGTCCTCACCCCCTGAGCTTCCGGCTCGTCGTCATCGCCGACTGGTCGGCGGCCTCCACCCGTGGCCCCGCGCGGCCCACGCGGGATCGGTGCTGGCTGGCGTGGGGGCGCCCGGCCGCCTCCCGGCGCGGGGGGGCGCGCGCGGAGCCCCGGTACTTCCGCACGCGGCCGGAAGCCCTGGCCGGCATTTCTGAGCTGCTCTGCTCGGAGCCGGGGCGTGTGCTGCTGGGCTTCGACTTCGCCTTCGGCTATCCGGTGGAGGCCGGGCTGCCCGCGGGCCGCGCGCTCTGCGCCCGGCTGGCGGCCATGGTTCAGGACGAGCCCGACGGCACCAACAATCGCTTCGAGGTCGCCGGAGTGCTCAATCGCGAGATCCGGAAGACGTTCGGCACCACGTGCGCGGGCCCGTTCTGGGGCCATCCCCCCGGTCGCGTCTATCCGGACCTCGCCCCCACCCGGCCGCGGCCCTTCCCGGCGGGCCTGCCGGACGGCCGGCTCGCGGAGCGGCGATACGGCGCGCGGGGGATCCAGAGCCCGTGGAAGCTGTTCACGGTGGGCGCGGTCGGCTCGCAGACGCTGCTGGGCCTGCCCGCGGTGCATCGCCTGCTGGTCGACCCCGCGCTCGCCGCGCGCACGCGGCTCTGGCCCTTCGAGACCGAGTGGGACCGGGCGATCGCGGAGGACACCATCGTGATCGCGGAGATGTGGCCGAGCCTCATCGACTGCCGCTCCCAGCCGTTCACGGTGAAGGACGCCTGCCAGGTCGCGGCGGTCCGCGACTGGGCGCTCGATCGGCCGGACGCGCTCGCGCGCGGCCTGGCGCGGCCCGCCGGGCTCTCGGACGCCGAGGAGCGGGTGGTCCGCGAGGTCGAGGGCTGGATCGTGGAAAATGTATGAATGTAAGACCTGACCCCATGCTGATCATCACCGCGGGGGTCACGGGGATCGTGACCTCGGTGACGATGATCGGGCCGCTGCTGGTGGACGTGGCGCGGGACCTCGACGTGTCGCTCGGGCAGGCGGGCCTGCTGGCCGCGGCGGCGGGCGTGCCGCAGGCGCTCTTCTCGCCGTTCTCCGGCCTGCTCTCCGATCGACTCGGGCGCAAGCCGATGATCGTGGCCGCGTTCGCCAGCGTGGCGGTGCTGAGCGCGGCGGCCTCGCTCGCGCCCTCGTTCCTCGCGCTGGCGGTGGTGCGCTTCCTGGCCGGCCTGCTCGGCTCGCTCGCCCCCACGAGCCTGATGGCCTCGGTGGGCGATCTCTTCCCCGCGGACCGCCGCGCCCGCGCCATGGGCTGGTTCAACATGGGCTTCAGCTTCGCCGCGATCGGCGGCGTGCCGCTCATGAGCGCGGTGGCGGGCGTCTTCGGCTGGCGCTGGGCCTTCGTCGCCATCGCGATCATGATGGCCGCACTCGCCGCCGCGGTGCAGGCGTGGTTCCCCCGCATCCCTCCGGTGGCGGGCGGCATCGGGGTGCTCGCGACCTACCGCGCGGTCGGGGGCGTCCCCCGCCTGCTCCCGCTGCTGGGCGCGAACCTGATGGAGCGCTCGCTGTTCGCGATGGTGGCGATCTACCTGCCCGCCTTCGTGATGCTGGGCTTCCACATGAGCGCGGTCGGGGTGGCGCCGGTGCTGACCCTGGTCGCGCTGGGCGCGATCGGCGGCAACGTGCTGGGCGGCCGGCTGGGCGATCGCTTCCACAAGCCCGCGATCTTCGTGGTGGCTCAGCTGGTGAGCGCGGCGCTCGGGTTCGCGCTGTTCGGGGCCGGGCTGCCCTTTGCGCCGGTGGTGGCGCTCGCGGTCGCGCTGACCCTCTGCAACTCGGCGAGCCGCCCCGCCTTCCTGGCCTACGGCTCCGATCTGGCGCCGCGGCAGCGCGGCGCGCTCTTCGGGCTCATCGCGCTCACCAACCAGAGCGGGCTCGTGATCGGCTCGGCGGTCGGCGCGGCCGCCATCGGCAGCGGTGGCTACCAGGGCATGGCGCTGGCCGCCCTGGCGCAGGGCGTGGTGGCGGCCGGCCTGGCCCTGCCCCTGCTGGGGCGCCCGCGCGCGGCCGCGCCGGAGGTCAGCCCTTGAGCAGGAGCGCCACGCCGGAGACCAGCAGCAGGATCCGGATGATCACCTGGAACGCGCGCTGCGAGAGCCCGGTCTGCACGCGGCCGCCCACGTAGAGCCCGGCGCCCGCGATGGGGAGCGCGGCCAGCAGGTAGCCGAGCGTCTGGCGGCCGAAGAGCCCGGCGGCCGCGAACGCGGCGAGCCGGACGCCGCCGTCGATGAGGAAGTTCATGGCGAAGGTGGCGCGGAAGGCGAGCCGCTCGAGGCCGCGCAGGTTCAGGTAGATCACGTAGAAGGGCCCACCGGTGCCGAAGAGGGTGCCGACGAGGCCGCCGAGAAAGCCACAGTAGGTGGCCGCGACGTGCGAGCCGCGCAGGTCGGGCAGCGGGAGCATCTGGTAGATCGCGTAGAGCACCACGAAGCAGCCGAGGATGCGGGCCAGCAGCCCCGAGCCGGCCCGGCTCAGCACCCAGAGCCCCGCCAGCACGCCGACCACCATGAACGGGATCAGCCACAGCTGCTCACGCCAGGCCACCCGCTCCACGTTTCGCACGCCCTGGCTGGCCGAGCCCAGGTAGTCGAGCGCGACCACCAGCGGCACCACCACCGTCACCGGCCACATCAGCGTGAGCAGCGGCACCGCGATGAGCCCGGAGCCGAATCCGGCCATGCCCCGCACCCAGTACGCGAGCAGCAGGACCAGCGCGGAGAAGACCGCGATCTCGATGGGGGGCACGAGGGCGGAGCGGATCAGTCGCCGGGACGGCCCTCGAGGTGCCAGGAGCCCTCGTCGCGGTTCCAGAACCGGAGCATGTGGCGGGCGCCCGCCTGGCCGGGCCCGGCCGCGTCCCGGAACGCGGTACGGCTGTGGGCGAACTGGCGGTTGTTGAGGTACTGCAGCTGTCCCTTCTCGATCCGGAACTCGACCCAGTGGGCCGGGTCGTCCACGAGGACGCGGAGGGCCTCCAGCGCCTCGCGCCCACGGTCGTCGAGCGCGGTGTCGGCGAGCCGGTAGCCGCTCTGCACGTAGTCCTCGTAGTAGCGCGCGCTCAGGACGCCGTTGGCGAACTCGAAGACCGGATGCCAGCTGAAGCGCGGGGCGTCCGGCGGGTGCTCGCCCTGCCGGTCCCACGCGAACGGGCTGTAGAGGCGCGCGAGCAGGTCGGGCCGGCTCGCGCGCAGGGCGTTGTGGGCGGCGACCAGGCTCGTGAACCGGCTGAGCCCGCCTTCCCGCGCGGATTCGAGGCAGAAGAGGCCCACGAAGCCGGGCGCCTTCCAGAGCCAGCCGCCGTCGGTGTGGAAGGGCTGGCCGAGGTTGGTCACCGAGCGGCGCACCCCGTAGCCGAGCGCCTGACCGGTGTCCTTCACGTCGTAGAGCCGGGTGCCGTTCCACTTCTGGGCGACGACCTGCCCCAGCATGGAGGCGAGCAGCCAGCCGATCGCCCGGTTCTCCTCCACCGAGTAGCGCTCGACCGGGATGCGATCCACCACCGCGAGGCCGGTGTCGGTCACGAGCTTGGCCCGCACCTGCGACATGAGGGCGGAGCAGGCGCGCAGGGAGAAGGCGGCGGGCGCGAGGCTCTCGATGGGACGGGGCTCGGCCCGCAGGGAAGCGACCACCGCGTCCAGCTCGGCCACGCACGCGGGCGGCACCGCGATCGTCCAGCGGCCGGGGCAGATGGTGGCGCGCGTCCAGGCCTTCGGGCGCTCGATCTCGTGCGGCGGAAGGAGTTCCGTGAGCTGGTCCACGCGCATCGCCGTGCCTCCGGACGTCGAGGTGGAGCGAGTATAGCACGCGGCCCCGAGGCGGGCCGGCGCGCGCCTAGTACCAGCGCGGATCGCCGGGCAGGACCGCGAGCGGCCTGCCGTCCACCTGCAGCACGCGCGGCCGGATGGTGGGCACCGCGCGATCGCGCAACGCGCTCAGGATCTCGCCGGTGCGGGTGCCCGCCTGCTGCAGCAGCTCGAGGTTCTTGATGGTCGGCAGCCGCAGCGTGATCTCCTTGCGACGAAGCGCTTCGAACACCTCGGCCGGCGTCGACCACCGCAGCGCGACGATCTCGTGCCCGTCGACCTCGGGCTCCTGCCCCGGCGCCTCCGCCGCGAAGAAGCGGGTGTCGAAGCGCAGCGGCTGCTCCTCCGGGGTGATCCAGTGCGCGAAGTACGTCAGGCGCTCGGTGGCCAGCGTGAGGCCCTCCTCGCGCAGCATGGTGAAGAAGGCGGGGTTGGCCTTCTGGCAGGCCGCCCGATGGGCCGCGAAGCGGGCGCGGTTCTCGGGGGTGAATTGCACCACCGCGCCGCTCCGGTCATAGGCCAGCAGGACGCCGACCTCCTCGAAGGCCTCGCGGATGGCGCCGACCCAGAACCCCATCGCCTGGCGCGCGGTGAGGTCGCCCCCCAGCCGGGCGCGGGCCTCCGCGGGCCCCAGGGCCGGGCAGAAGCGCTCCACGTCGTCCGGGATGTCGTCGGCCTCGACCTTGCCGCCCGCGAACACGTAGTCTCCCGCCGCGAACTTGCTGCGCCCGTGGCGCTGGATCAGCAGGATCTCGGCGGCTCCGTCCGGCCGGTCGCGCAGCAACACCAGGGTGGCAGCGGGCGCAGGAGTTGCGGGCGGGCTCATGGCGGCGGCGTCACCGGGATCGCCCGCATTCTGACACGGCCCGCCGGGACCGGCGCGGTCAAAAAAAGACACTTGAGAAGCGGCCGGGTCGATGGGAGACTCGGCGCCGTGCAGAGCCCGCACCACGCGATCAACCCGGCGCCGACCGAGCACCGCCGAGACACGCGCCAGGTCGCGTCGTGGCCGGTGACGATCCAGGCCGGCGATCGCCGGCTTCGCCTCCACTCGCTCAACGTCAGCGCTCACGGCCTCAAGGTCTCGCTGGCCGATCGCACGAACGGCGATCCGCTCGAGGTGGGCCTCGCCGCGCGCCTGCGCATCGAGCCGCCCGCGGCATGGCCGGTGGAGGTGGACGCGATCGTCTGGCGGGCGGACGCCGACGGCCCCGTGTTCCTCTTCGTGGGCCCCCGTTCGTCGGTGGCCCCGTCGTCCGCACCGTCGTAGCGGCCCTTCCCCTTTCCTCGACGAGGAGACTTCCATGGGCGCAGAAGCCAGGATCAAGGAGCTCGGTCTCACGCTTCCGAACCCGCCGAAGCCGATGGGCAACTACGTGCCCGGCGTGCTGAGCGGCAACCTCCTGTTCCTCTCCGGTCACGGCCCGATCCGCATCGAGGGCAACCCGAGCGCGCGCGGCAAGGTGGGCCGCGACCTCTCCACCGAGGACGCCTACAAGGTGGCGCGCGAGGTGGGCCTCAACCTGCTGGGCTCGGCCCGCTCGATCCTGGGCAGCCTGGACCGCGTGAAGCGGGTGGTGAAGGTGCTGGGCATGGTGAACGCGGTGGAGAGCTTCGGCGACCAGCCGAAGGTCATCAACGGCTTCTCCGACCTGATGGTCGAGGTCTTCGGAGAGAACGGCCGCCACGCGCGCTCCGCGGTCGGCATGGGCTCGCTGCCCGCCGGCATCCCGGTCGAGATCGAGATGATCCTCGAGGTCTCCGCCGGCCCGACGGGCCGCCGACGCGCCCGTCGTCCCGCGCGGGCGGCGGCCGCGCGCACGGCGAAGAAGCGCCGCCCGTAGACCGGCCGCTCCGTCTCCTCGGCGACACGGCGACGGCGCTCCGGTCGCCGGGACGGCCGCACCCGGCGTCCGACCCCGGGGGCGCCCTTCAGCGCGAGCGCCTCGCCATCCGCATCGCCCTGGCCTCCGGGTGCGCGGCGACGATCTGCGGCATGCCGGCCCGCCGCCTCTCCTGCACGGGCGCATAATTTTTATTGGGAGCGGGGCCGGGCCGCCGGCCCGGGCATCCGCGAAGACGCCTGCGGCCCCCGCAGGACACCCGCGAGCCGCCGGCGTGCCCGGAAAGGAAGGGCGAGAGACGATGCGTCGATGGCTCGAGATGGCAGGGATCGTACTGGCCTGGTACTACGTCGTGGCTCCCGCGACGACGGTCCAGGAGCCGAACGGCCGGTGGGTCACGTGGCCCCCCGTGCTGGAGGGCCCGTACATCGAGGAGACCACGTGCCGGCAGCGGGCGGAGCAGCTCCGGGAGCGCCGCGGCGTGCCGGCGCATTGCGAGAGGTCCGAGGTGCTGCGCGAGCTGCGCCGCTGATGTCGGCGCCGGATCGCGCCTAGTCCAGCAGCGGAGGGAGCACCCGGAGCGCCTCCCGGATGCGCGGGCCGTACCAGGTCAGGAGCTTGCCGTCCACCAGGTGGATCCGTCCGTCCCGGACCGCCGGCAAGCCGGGATACGGGTCGAAGTCCCGGCGGTGCACGGCGCGAAACCGGTAGGGCTCGTCGGGCAGCAGGATCACCTCGGCCCCGGTGGCCGCCACCTCCTCCAGCGTGACCTCCGGATAGCGCCTCGACGCCGCCGCAAAGACGTTCGCGCCTCCCGCCACGGTCAGCATGTCGTGGACGTAGGTGTCGGCGTTGATGGTCATGTAGGGCCGGCGCCAGATCGGACAGAACACCCGCCGGGACGGGCGCCCCGCGCGGGCGGCGCGCACCGCCTCGTACTGCTCGCGCAGGGCGGCCTCCAGCTCCCGGGCCGGGCCGTCGATCTCGAGCAGGGCGCCCAGCTCGCCGACCAGGCGGATGCCGTCGGCGACGGTGCGTGGATACGTGACGTGGACGGGAATGCCCCAGCCCCGCAGCGTCTCCACGTGCTCGCGCACGTTCTCCTCGACGTTGGCGATGACGAGGTCGGCGCCCAGCTCGCGGATGAGCTCGAGCTTCGGGTTCTTCTCGCCCCCCACCCGGGTCTTGGTGGCCACGCCCTCCGGCGGCTCGGTGCAGTAGATGGTGCAGCCGACCACGCGATCGCCCGCGCCGATGGCGAAGAGGATCTCGGTGATGCTGGGGATGAGCGAGACGATGCGCCGGGCCGACACCGGCGCGGACCCTACCGCTTCGCCGCCTGCTCGGACAGGCGCTCGACGAGCCCGATCAGCTCCTTGAGGTGCTCGCGCAGCAGCCCTTCCGCCTTGCGGGCGGCCTCGACGTGCCCGGCCTCCACCGCGTCCTCGAAGCTGGTGACGGCGACGCCGAGCTCCTTCAACAGGCGACGCGTGGTGTCCTGCGACATGGTTGTAGGATATCATGCGCTCGGTTCCCGACATGGTGGCCGCCCTCGATCTCCTCTATCGCGCGCTCTATCGCGGCGTGCTCGAGCGCATGCCGGAGCATTGCGCGGTGGCGATCGGTCAGTGGGGGCTGCGTCATCTGCCGCTCGATCGTCTCGACGTCTTCAGGAACCCGGACCCGCGCCTGGCCACGACGCTCGGCGGGGTGCGGCTCGCCAACCCGCTGATCCTCTCCTCGATGTACTACGACACCGCCATCCTTCGCCGCGCGATGGGCCTCGGCTGGGGCGCGGTCACCGCCAAGAGCATCACCCCGGGACCGCGGCCCGGACATCCGGAGCCGAACCTGGTGCGTATCCGCACCGCGGAGGGTCCGGGGCTGGTGAACTGCAACGGCTTCAAGAACCCCGGGCTCGCCGCGTACCGGAGCGCCCTCGCCGCGCTGCCGCATCGGGTGCCGCTGATCGTGGCCGCCGCCGGCGAGTCGGCCGAGGACTACGTGCAGGTCGTGGAAGGGCTGCAGGAGTTCGGCGACCTGGTGGAGGTCAACATCTCCTCCCCCAACACCAAGCTCGTCTACGGCTGGTCCACCCGGCCCGCGGAGCTGAAGGACCTCTTCCGGGCGGTGCGGGCCGCCACCGCCAAGCCCCTGATCGTGAAGCTCTCGCCGGATTTCCGGGAGACCAACGAGGAGATCACGATCCCGGCCGCCCTCGACGCCGGCATCACCATCATCAACTACGGCAACACCCGGCGGGTGGACGAGCCGCGCCTGTCGCAGCGCTCCGGCGGCCTCTCCGGCCCCGCGCTCTTCGCCACCACGCTCGAGAACGTGCGCCGGGTGCGCGAGCGCTTCGGCGACCGGCTCGAGCTCATCGCCACCGGGGGCATCGACACGCCCGCCCGGGCCCGACAGGTGCTGGACGCGGGGGCCACCGCGTGCGGGATCTTCACCGGCTTCATCACCCGCGGCCCCCTGCTGCCGCGGCGCATCCTCGACGCGCTGCTGGCCGACCGGCGGTAGGGCGAGCCGCTCGCGGCGACGGCTCCCGGCCCGCATCGCGCGCTCCGTCGTCGGCGGTGACGGGGAACCGCCGCCGGATTAACCCACAAGTTATCCACTTATCCACATTCATCCACAATCCGCGTGAGATCGCGTGTTCACGCGCGTTGCGTGCGGCATTCGCGAGAAATGACCGCTCCCATCGTGGATCGACGCGGGCCCTCGTCGCGCGCGCAGCATTCACGCGGCTGTCCGGATGCGCGTGCGAGCAAACGCGCATTTCATGCGGTCAAACGAAGCCTTGACACCGTCTGGACCGGTTCTTAAGGTTGTCGCGCACTCGCCACGTTTCCACCGTCGTCGCGCCGCACAGTGTGTTTCTCGGAAGGAGGAGAACATCGGTATGGAGGTCAGCCGGAAGCCCCTGGCGAAGATCGAGGGCCGGAAGCGTATGCGGCTCAACGGGCTCACCGTGGCGTGGCGGGGCACGCCCAGCCTGGACGACTGGGTCGCCTACATCGTCACCGGGACCAAGTCGAAGAAGCTGATCCTGGCCGACCACGCCTCCGAGCGGAAGGTCAAGAGCCTGCTCGCCCGCATCCAGTCCATGTCGAAGAAGGAGGTCGAGAAGCTGGCCAAAGGTTAGGCCGCTCTCGCGGTTGCCCGTGCGGGTCGCCGGGTCCCGCGCGGTCCCGAGGGGAATCGGCTACCCGGGCAGCACGCCGCCTCGGCCCCCACGGGCGCCCGCCTCAGGGACCGCCGCCGCCCCCGCAGCCGTCCGTCACGAAGCGACGGCCGACCCGCTCGCACCCGCGCGCCCGCTCGGCGTCGCGCTCATCCCACGCGCGCTGGATCTGCTCCACCCGCGCGGGTGACACCGAGCAGGCGGGCCGCAGCCCCGGGACGACGATCCCGAGCAGGGCCGCGATGACGGTGTGGCCCACGAGGTCACCCCTTCTCCAGCGCGCCGCGCTGGGCCAGGCTGATGAAGCGCTCCCGGCCGATGATGACATGATCGTGGATGCGCAGGTCGAGGAGATCCGCGCAGGCCACCAGCTGCGCGGTGAGCCGCAGGTCCTCCCGGCTGGGAGTCGGGTCGCCGCTCGGATGGTTGTGGAGCAGGATGATGGAGGCGGCCGACTCCAGGATCGCCGGCTTGAAGACCTCGCGCGGGTGGACCAGGCTCGCCGACAGCGTGCCCTCGGAGACCACCACGTCGCGCAGCAGCCCGTTCTGGGCGTCCAGCAGCGCCACCTGGAACACCTCCTTCTGCAGGTCCTCCATGAGCGGGCCGTAGCGGGCGTACACCTGCTCCGGGCTGCTGAGCACCACCCGCCGCGCGCCGTTGCGCGAGCGCAGGCGGCGCGTGATCTCGAACGTGGCCGCGAGCTGCACCGCCTTGACCCGGCCCACGCCCCGCACGGTGGCCAGCTCGGCCACGCCGCGGCCGGCCAGCCCCGAGAGCGAGCCGTAGCGGGTGAGCAGATCGCGCGCGATGTCGAGCGCGCTGCGCCCGGCGAGGCCGGTGCCGAGGTGGATGGCCAGCAGCTCCGCGTCGGCGAGCGAGTCGGGCCCCTTGTGGTAGAGGCGCTCCCGCGGCCGGTCCTCGGCGGGCCCCTCGCCGATCGCGGCCGTCGTCGCGCCCATGCGCGTTGCTACCACGCGGGCCCGCGCCGCATCAATGCGCCGGATCGGATACGGGCTCGTCGATGGTGATCCGGCGGGGCTCGTCGCCGAGCCCCTCCAGGTGGACCCGGATGGTGTGCGCGGGGAGCAGCGGCACGAGCTTGTCGGCCCACTCGATGACGGTGACGCCGTCGCCGTGGAGCAGCTCCTCGAGCCCCAGGTCGACCAGCTCGGTGAGGCTGCCGGTACGGTACGCGTCGAGGTGGTGGACCGGCAGGCGGCCGCGGTAGTGGTTGATCAGCACGAAGGTCGGGCTCGTCACGTCCCCGGTGACCCCGAGGCCGCGCGCCAGTCCCTGCAGGAAGCACGTCTTCCCGGCGCCCAGCTCTCCGGTGCACGCGACCACCGCACCGGGCCCGAGGCGGGCGCCCAGCGCCTCGCCGATCGCCTGGGTCGCCGCCGCGTCACGCGACACGAAGGTCCGCCGGCTCATGGGCGCGGACCCGCGAGGCGCTGGAGCGCCGCGGGCAGCGCCTCCACGATGTCGCCGGCCACCATCGCCACCTCGCCGCGCGCGGCCGCGGTGAGGTCGCCGGCCAGCCCGTGGAGGTAGCAGCCGGCCTCGAGCGCCGCCACCGGCTCGAGCCCGCGCGCCAGCAGCGCTCCCACGATGCCGGTGAGGACGTCGCCCGATCCTCCCTTCGCCATGCCGGGGTTGCCGGTGGGATTGACCGCGATGCGGCCGTCGGGACCGCCGACCACCGTGCCGGCGCCCTTCAGCGCCAGCGCCACGCGGTGCTCGCGGCAGAAGCGGCGGGTGACCTCCAGCCGGTCGGACTGCACCGCGTCGATGGCGACGCCCAGCATGCGCGCCATCTCACCCGGATGGGGGGTGAGCGCGCGCGGGCCCAGCGCCCGGCGCAGCAGCTCGAGCTGGCCGGCCAGCGCGCTCAGCGCGTCGGCGTCCGCGATCAGGGGCCGCTCCACTTCGGCCACCAGCGCGCGGGCCAGCGCCTGCGCCTCGCCGTCCAGCGAGAGCCCGGGACCCAGGGCGACCGCGTCCATGCGGTGCGCCAGCTCGAGCACGCGGTCGCGCGCGGCCGACGCGAGGCTGCCCGCGGCGGTCTCGGGCAGGGCCTCGGTCATGTACTCGGGCGCCAGCGCCGCGATGATGGGCTGCTGGGAGGCGGGCGCCGCGATGGTGCAGAGGCCGACGCCCGCGCGCAGCGCGGCGCGCCCCGTCAGCGCGGCGGCGCCGGTCTTGCCGCGCGAGCCGGCGACGATCAGGAGATGGCCGAAGCGGCCCTTGTGGGCGTCGGCCTCGCGCGCCGGGAAGTAGCGGCGCACGTCGTCCTCCTCGAGGCCCCAGGTGGTGACCCCGCGCGTGACCTCCGCGGCGGGGATGCCGATGTCCACCACGTCGACCCGGCCCGCGAGCGCCGCGCCGGGGTGCAGGACCAGCCCCCGCTTGAGGCCGGCGAAGGTGACGGTGCGCGTGGCCTTCACGGTAGGGCCCGACGCCACCCCACGGTCCCCGTCGAGCCCCGAGGGCAGGTCGAGCGAGACCACCGGTACGCCGCGACGGCCCGCCTCGTTGATCGCCTCGATGGCCGCCGCCACCTGCCCGCGCGCCGGTCCGGTGACGCCGGTGCCGAGCAGCGCGTCCACCACCAGCTCCGCCGGCTCCAGCGCCCGCACGAGGGCGCCCGGGTCCGGTCCCGCGTCGATGACCTCGACGCGGCCGCGCCAGGCCGCGAGGGCCTCCGCGGCGTCGCCCTGCACCTCGCCGCGCGAGCCGGCCAGGAAGACCCGCACCGCCGCGCCGCGGGCGCGCAGGCGGCGCGCGACCACGAAGCCGTCGCCGCCGTTGTTGCCCTTCCCGCACACCACCACCACGCGGCGGCCCCGGAGGGGCGTGAACCACTGCCCGATGAGGGCGGCGGCCCCGGAGCCGGCCGCCTCCATCAGCCGGATTCCCGGGATGCCGAGCTCGCGGATCGCGCGCGCGTCCAGCGCGCGCATCTCGGCCGCGGTGAAGATCGGCCGCATCGCTCAGCGCGCCGCCGGCAGCAGGAGCGCCGCGGACTGGATGAGAAAGTCGGCGAGCACCGCCGTGTACGCGTCCCGGTAGGCGGTCCGCGCCGCGCGCGGCAGCTCGATGTGCAGGGCCAGCGGGGTCTCGGCCAGGATGCCGGACTGCTTGGCCGCGGAGGCGGTGTACCAGAGGGTGTCCTGCGGCTCCACCCACACGTCGAGCCGCGGGGTGCCGTCCTCGGCGGGGAGGCGCGCGTCGCGGATCATCTCGAGCAGGGCCTTGAGCCGCCAGGCGTCGTCCCCGCTCACGCCGACGGTGGCGATCTCGATGCGGCCCGCGCTCGCCTCCCGCGCGTTGCCGTGGACCTCGACGTAGAGCCGCACGGGGCCCTGCGCGGCGGCCGCGACCTGCTGGCGGTAGGTCTGGTACACCGCGCGCGCGGCGGCGCTCTCGACCTCCTGGGCGGCAGCCGCGCCCGGCGCGCTCTCGGTGGGGCGGTTCACGTTGTAGCGCCGGCCCGCCCCGTCGACGCGCGTGTAGCCGGTCACCACCACGAGGCCGAAGCCGGTGAGCCGGGCCAGCTCTCGCCCCATGACATCGGTGGCCGCGTCCGAGGTGCCGTGCGGGGCCGCGATCACGAGGCCGGGCCGCCCCTTCTCGATCTCGACGGAGCCGCCGGCCGGCGCGGCGGGGGCGCGAGGCGGGGCGGGAGGCGGCGCCTCGATCGACTCCTTGCCCGGGATCAGCCCGGCGCAGCCCTGCAGCATGAGGGCGAGGCCGAGCACCAGTCTAGCGGGCCCGCGCCTCGTCATCCGCGCCGGCCCCGATCAGCATGGCCTGGGCCATCGCGTAGTCACCGTCGTGGGTGAGCGAGAGGAGCACCCGGTCGCCGCCCTTGGCGAGCGCGATGGCCCGGGAGCGGCCGTGCAGCACCAGGGTGGGCGCCTGCCCCCGCTCGCGGCGCACCTCGAGCTCGCGCCAGTTGACCCCCATGCGCAGCCCGGTGCCGAGCGCCTTGAGCGCCGCCTCCTTGGCCGCGAAGCGCGCCGCGAAGTGCGGGATGGGATCGCGGCGTCGCCGGCAATAGGCGATCTCCTCCTCGGTGAACACCCGCTGGAGGAACCGGTCGTCCCAGCGCGCCACCACCTTCCGCATCCGAGGCATCTCGGTGAGATCGACGCCGATGCCGAGCACGCGGCTCACGCGCCGATGCTCCGTCGCACGATATCGGCCAGCTCCTCGGCCATGGCCTGGATGCGCGCCTGCTCCTCGCCCTCGATCATCACGCGCAGCAGCCGCTCGGTGCCGGAGTAGCGGAGCAGGATGCGGCCGGCCCCGTTCATCTCGAGCTCCATGCTGCGGGCGCGGTCCGCGAGCCCGGGGATGGTCTCCACCGGCGGCTTCTCGCGCACCGGCACGTTGAGGAGGACCTGGGGAAACTTCACCAGGCACGCGGAGAGCTCCCCCAGCGTGGAGCGGGTCTCCCGCATGACCCCGATGAGCTGGAGCGCGGAGACGATGCCGTCGCCGGTGGTGGTGTGGTCGAGGAACAGCAGGTGGCCCGACTGCTCGCCGCCCAGGTTGGCTCCGATCCGCAACATCTCCTCCAGCACGTAGCGGTCGCCCACCTGCACCTTGGCGAGCCCGATGCCCGCGCGCGAGAGCACGCGATCGAGGGCGAGGTTGGCCATCACGGTGGTGACCACGGTGGAGCCCTTGAGCAGCCCGCGCGAGGCGAGGTGCCGGCCGCAGATGGCGAGCACGTAGTCCCCGTCGCGGATGTGGCCCTGCTCGTCCACCGAGATCAGCCGGTCGCCGTCGCCGTCGAAGGCGAGACCGAGGTGAGCCCGCGCGCGCAGCACCTCCTTCTGGAGCATCTCCGGGTGCAGGGCCCCCACGCCCCGGTTGATGTTCTGCCCGTCGGGGCTCGCGTTGAGCACGCGCACGTCGGCGCCCAGGCGCCGGAAGACCTCGGGGGCCACCCGGTAGGTGGCGCCGTTGGCGCAGTCGAGCACCACGCGCAGGCCCCGCAGGTCGCAGGAACAGGTGGCGCGCGCGTGGTCGATGTAGTCGGCCTCGGCCGCGTCGTGCTGCACGAGGCGGCCGATGTCGACCCCGGTGGGCCAGGGCGCGGTGTCGGGCCCGCTCAGGCGCGCCTCGATCTCCTCCTCCCAGGCGTCGGGGAACTTGGCCCCCTCGGACGAGAAGATCTTGATGCCGTTGTCCTCGAAGGGATTGTGCGAGGCCGACAGGACGACGCCGCCGTGGGCCTCGAGCCGCCGCGTGAGGTACGCGATCGCGGGCGTGGGCAGCACCCCGACCGCGTACACGTCGCCGCCCGCGGAGAGCGCCCCCGAGACCAGCGCTCCTTCCAGCATCGGACCGGACAGCCGGGTGTCGCGCCCGACGACGAGACGGGTCTTGCCGCCCCCCGCGTGCTCCAGCAGCGTCGCCACCAGCTGGCGCCCGAGGCGGAAGGCCAGCTCGGTGGTGAGCGGCGGCTGGTTGGCGAGGCCGCGGATGCCGTCGGTGCCGAAGAGGCGGCTCACGAGCGCTCGGATCCCAGCACGAGGCGTACGCGCGGCGGATTGATGCGCACCACCGTCACGCCCGGCGGCACCGTGATCTGCTCGGGCAGCACCCGCAGCGTCACCTCGCCGGGCTGCACGCCGACCAGGCTCAGGCGGGCGCGGACGCGCTCGGGTCTCAGGCGATCCAGCGCGCCCCGGAGGCCGTGCAGCTGCACGTCGACGGTGTCCGGGCGCTCCCCCTTCACCTCGAGCCCCTCCGGGATCCCGTCGAGCTCGATGGGGGCCGCCACCACGATGTCCGCGCGCTCCGACGTCATCACGAACGCCCAGAGCACCATGGACACCGCGAGCGCCATCAGCTTCAGCTCCCAGTGGCGGGTGAGCGGGTTCACTTGCGCAGCCACTCCCGCGCCGGCTCCCACCACGCCCCGCGGCGCGGGAGCAACGGCTCCTCGAGGGAGAACAGGTCACCCAGACGGCGTCGCAGCGACTCCTGGTCGAGCGGGGACTCCATCTGGCCGTCCACCGCGAGCGAGATGCGGCCGCTCTCCTCGGACACGATCAGGACCACCGCGTCGGTCTCCTCGGCGAGGCCCAGCCCGGCGCGGTGCCGCGTGCCCATGTTGCGGCCGAGCTGCGTGTTGCGGGACAGGGGCAGGAAGCAGCCCGCGGCGGCCACCCGCTCGCCCCGGATGAAGGCGGCCCCGTCGTGCAGCGGCGAGTACGGCAGGAACAGGCTCACCAGCAGATCGGAGGAGACCACCGCGTCGAGCGGCACGCCCAGCTCCGCATAGTTGCGCAGTCCGGTGCTGCGCTCCAGCACGATGAGCGCCCCGATGCGCTTGCTCGCGAGCGCGTCCGCCGCCTTGATCACCTCGTCGATGAGCTGGATGCGCTCCTCCCGCGCCCCGAGGGCCATGCCCTGGAAGAGCCGGCTCTCGCCGAGGCGGGTGAGGGCGCGCCGCAGCTCGGGCTGGAAGAGCACCACCAGGGCCAGCACCCAGACCGACCAGAAGTTGTCGAGGAGCCAGCTGGTGCTGAACAGCTCGAAGTGGCGGGCCAGGAACGAGGCCACCATGAGGCCCGCCAGCCCGAGCAGCATCTGGACCGCCCGGGTCTCCTTGAACATGACGAAGATCCGGTACAGCACGAAGGCGACGACGAGAATGTCGACCGCGTCCCGGGCCCGGAAGGTCTGGAGCGCGGGCCACATCGCTACGCGACCCCTCCCCGGGCCCGGGCGATCGCCTGCGCCACCCGCACCGCCTGCACCGTCTCCGCCACGTCGTGTGTCCGGACCACGTGCGCGCCGCCCAGCACCGCGGCCGCGGTGGCGGCCAGGCTGCCGGGCAGCCGATCCGCCGCATCCGGAACGTGCGCGAGGGCGCCGATGAACGACTTCCGGGAGACGCCGACGTAGAGCGGGCGGCCCAGGTCGCGCAGGGCCGGCAGGCCGGCGAGCACGCGACAGTCCCACTCGGCCCAGGCGATCGCCTCCGCGCGGAAGAAGCCGATGCCCGGGTCGACGAGGACGCGATCGTCCGGCACGCCCGCCGCGCGCGCCCGGGCCAGGCTGGCGGCGAGCGTGGCGTGGACGGTCTGTACGGGGTCGCCCGCGCGGACCGCGGCCCCGGGTGAGGCCATCAGGATCAGGCCGACCCCGGACTCGGCGGCGAGGCGGGCGACGTCCGAGTCGGCGGCGAGGCCGCTCACGTCGTTCAGGAGACGGGCGCCGCTCTCGAGCGCGGCCCGGGCGGCGAGCGGGCGGGTCGTGTCCGCACACACCGGCAGATCGAGCTTGCTGGTGAGCAGCCCGACCGCCCAGTGCAGCCGATCGGCCTCCTGGGCTTCCGGGATGCGGGCCTCGAGGTAGGGCGCGGTCGACATGGCGCCCACGTCGAGCCAGGCCGCGCCCGCCTCGGCCATGCGGTGGGCGGCGTGCAGGAGCCGGTCGGCGTCGGTGACCACCGAGCCCGAGTAGAAGGACTCCGGGCTGACGTTGAGCGCCCCCACGACGGCCACTTCCAGGCCATCGCCTACCGATACGCCTGCCACGGTCGCGCGATTCATCGAGGGAGGGGGCTCCAGCACCAACTTATCATCGCCACCGCCTCGCGCGCGCCCTGAATTTGCGCGCGCGACCCTGCTACGCGGGGCTGGGCGCCTCGTGCAGGGGCGGCACGCGCAGGATGCGCGCGATCTCCTCGCCGTCGAGCGACTCGCGCTCGAGGAGGGCGCGCGCCAGCGCGTGGAGCTTCTCGAGATTGGTCTCGATCATGTGGCGCGCCCGGGTGGCGCACTCCACCACGATCCGCTTGATCTCGGAGTCGATGAGGACCGCGGTCTCCTCGCTGAAGTCCTTCGGTCGGGCCACCTCGCGCCCGAGGAAGATGTGCTCCTCGCCCTTGCCGAAGGTGAGCGGGCCCATCTTGTCGGACATCCCCCACTCGCAGACCATCTTGCGCGCCATCTCGGTGGCCTTCTCGAGGTCGTCGCCGGCGCCGGTGGTCTGCTGCTGGAACACGATCTCCTCCGCGGCGCGCCCGCCGAGCAGAATCGTGATCCGATTCACGAGGTATTCCCGCGAGTAGTTGTACTTGTCGTCGGCGGGCAGCTGCTGGGTGAGGCCCAGCGCCCGGCCGCGCGGGATGATCGTGACCTTGTGGAGCGGGTCCGCCCCGGGCAGGAGGTCCGCGACCAGCGCGTGGCCCGCCTCGTGGTACGCGATCGTCCTCTTCTCGGTCTCGGAGATGATCATCGAGCGCCGCTCCACGCCCATCAGGACCTTGTCCTTGGCGTTCTCGAAGTCGAGCATCTCCACGACCTTCTTGTCCTGCCGCGCGGCCAGCAGCGCCGCCTCGTTCACCAGGTTGGCGAGGTCGGCGCCCGAGAAGCCGGGGGTGCCGCGGGCCAGCACCTTGAGGTCCACCTTCGGCGCGAGCGGGATGCGGCGAGCGTGGACCTTGAGGATCTCTTCCCGCCCCTTCACGTCGGGCCGCGCCACCACCACCTGACGGTCGAAGCGCCCGGGGCGCAGCAGGGCCGGATCCAGCACGTCGGGCCGGTTGGTGGCCGCGATGAGGATCACGCCCTCGTTGGTCTCGAAGCCGTCCATCTCCACGAGCAGCTGGTTCAGGGTCTGCTCGCGCTCGTCGTGACCGCCGCCCAGGCCCGCGCCGCGGTGCCGGCCGACCGCGTCGATCTCGTCCATGAAGATGATGCAGGGGGCGTGCTTCTTGCCCTGCTCGAAGAGATCGCGCACGCGCGAGGCGCCCACCCCCACGAACATCTCCACGAAGTCGGAGCCGGAGATGGAGAAGAAAGGCACGTTGGCCTCGCCCGCGATGGCCTTGGCCAGGAGGGTCTTGCCGGTGCCGGGAGGGCCGACGAGCAGGACGCCCTTCGGGATCTTGCCGCCGAGCTTCTGGAACTTCGGCGGGTCCTTCAGGAACTCGATGATCTCGCGCAGCTCTTCCTTCGCCTCGTCGACGCCGGCCACGTCCTGGAAGGTGACCTTGTTCTGCTTCTCCGAGATCAGCCGCGCCCGCGCCTTGCCGAAGGAGAGCGCCTTGGCGCCTCCGCCCTGCATCTGGCGCATGAAGAAGATCCACACCCCGATGAACAGCAGCATCGGCACCCACTGCAGCACGATGGCCAGCCACGAGTTGGTGTCGGGCGGCTTCACGTCGATCTTGACGCCCTTGTCCTTGAGCGACTTGACCAGGTCCGGGTAGTCGGCGGTGAAGGTCCGGAACGAGGAGCCGTCACTCAAGCGCCCGGAGACGTTGTTCCCCTTGAGGGTGACCTCGCGCACCTCCCCCGACTCGACCTTCTTGAGGAAGTCGGAGAAGACGATCTCGCCCCGGGGCGACTGGTTCTGCTGGAACAGCTGGAACAGGAGGATGACGATGAGGCCGATCACCATCCACAGGGCGAGATTCTTGTAGAACGGATTCATGCCGGGAATCATACCATACGGAACGCAGCGCGGCGGGGGCGCCGCCGAGGGGATTCAGCGGCGCGTCACCGGCTCCAGGACGGCGAGATCGGGCAGGTTGCGATGCCAGCCGTCGAAGTCCAGGCCGTAGCCCACCACGAACTCGTCCGGGATCACGAAGCCCACGTAGTCGATGTCCACGTCGACCTCCCGGCGGGAGACCTTGTCGAGGAGCACGCAGAGGGCCAGGCTGCGCGGGTGCCGGGTCGCCAGATTCCGCCGGAGGTAGCTGATGGTCCGGCCGGAGTCGATGACGTCCTCCACGATGATCACGTCCCGGCCCTCGATGGACAGCGACAGGTCGGCGGTGAGGCGGACCACCCCCGAGGACCGGGTGCCGGAGCCGTAGGAGGAGACCGCCATGAAGTCCATGGCCGCGGGCAACGGGATGGCCCGGAGCAGGTCCGCGGTGAACACCACCGCCCCCTTGAGCACCCCCACCAGGACCGGCGTCCGCCCCGCGTAGTGGCGGCCGATGGCCTCGCCCAGCTCGCTCACGCGCGCCGCGATCTCGTCCCGGGGGATCAGGATGCGGCCGAGCTGCCGGTCCACCGGAGACGCCCTAGCGCGGCGTGGCGAAGGCGGTGAGCGACTTCTGAGAGCGGAGGCGCTGGGCGACCGCGGCCGCCTCCTCGCGCGTCCGGTACGTGCCGACCCGGACCCGGAAGCGCGGCTGGCCGTCCTGCGCGCTCACGCTGGCCACGTAGGCCTCGAGCCCCGCCGCCGCGAGGTGCTGGCGCGTCTCCTCGGCCTGATGGCGGCTCTTGAAGGCCCCCACCTGCACCGTCCAGCCGTTGGGCGCGGGGGTCGTGGACGCGGCGGCCCCCCTGGGCGCGGGTGGCAGGGCGGGCGCGCTCGGCGAGGCGGGCGGCGCGGCGACCTTCGGCTCGGGCGCCGAGACCTTGACGGTTACCGCCTTCGGCTCGCTCCGCGGCGACCCGGTGGCGCCGAGCGGCTCGGTGAGCGTCTGGTAGAACGTGAGCTTCTCGGTCGGCTCGGGCGCCCGGTCGGCCATGGTCTCGGCCGCGATGCCGCTGCGGCGGGGCGCGGGGGCGGCCGGCCCCTTCCGCGCGGCCTCCGACGGCGAGGGACCCAGGGCGACCAGGTTCGACCGCGCGAGCTGACGGCCCACCAGCATGCCGAGCGTGAAGGTGAGGCCGAGGATCACCACCACCGCGCCGCCCAGGGCGATCCACTGCCCGAGGCCGGGCCCGCTCGTCCGCCGCCGCGGTGGCGCCATGGCTAGTCGCGCTCCGCGGCCCGGCTCATGCTCTCGGGGGCCGAGACGCCAAGCAGCTCGAGGCCGTTGCGTACGACCTGGGCCACCGCGGCGCAGAGGCCGAGGCGCGCCAGCGTGAGGGCCCGGTCGTCGGTGATGATGCGGTGCGCCTTGTAGTACGGGTGGAAGAGCCCGGCCAGCTCGGTCAGGTAGTAGGCGATCCGGTGCGGCTCGCGCGCCCGCGCGGCTCCCGCCACCAGGCCGGGGTACTGCAGCAGCCGCTTGATCAGCCCCTGCTCCTCGTCGAGCGTGAGCGGGCGCATGTCGACGTGGCTCCACGCCGGCACCACCACGCCCTGCTCGGCTGCGTTCCGGAAGAGGCTGCCGACGCGGGCGTGGGCGTACTGCACGTAGAACACCGGGTTGTCGGAAGTCTGCCGCGTGGCCACCGCGAGGTCGAACTCGAGCGGGCTGTCGTGCCGGCGCGTGAGGAACGTGAAGCGCGCCGCGTCGCGGCCGACCTCCTCGAGCAGCTCCTCCATCAGCACGAACTCGCCCCGGCGCTTCGACATGCGCACCGGCTGGCCGTCGCGCAGCAGCGTCACCAGCTGCACGATCAGCACGTCGAAGGCCTCCTCCGGGTGGCCGAGGGCCCGCATCGCGGCGCGCAGGCGCTGGATGTAGCCGTGGTGATCGGGCCCGAAGAAGTTGATGACGTGCTCGGCGCGCCCGAACTTCTCGAAGTGGTGGAAGCCGATGTCGACCCCGAAATAGGTCAGCTCGCCGTCCGAGCGGCGCAGGACGCGGTCCTTGTCGTCGCCGAACTCGGTGGAGCGGAACCAGAGCGCCCCGTCCTGCTCGTAGGTGTGGCCGGCGCGGATCAAAGCCTCGATGGCCGCGAGGGGCCGCCCCGCGTCGCGCACGTCGCGCTGCTCGTAGGTCCAGTGGTCGAAGCGGGTGCCGTAGGCCTCCAGCACGCGGCGCTGGCCCTCCACCATCTCGGCCACCGCGCGCCGGCCGAGGATCTCGAGCCGCTCCGCCTCCGGGCGCGCGGCGAGCGCGCGCATGCCGGCCGCGTCGCGGCGCAGCCACTCCGCGACCATGTCCACGAGGTACTCGCCCGGGTAGGCGTTCTCGGGCAGCTCCGCCGGCTCGCCCAGGGCCTGCCGGAGCCGGACGTCGACCGAGCGCGCGAGGGCCGCGAGCTGGTTGCCCGCGTCGTTGACGTAGTACTGGGTCTCGACCGCGTAGCCCTGGGCGCGCAGGATGCGCGCGAGCGCATCCCCCACCGCGGCCGCGCGCGCGTTCACGATGACGAGCGGCCCGGTCGGGTTCGCCGACACGAACTCGAGCAGCACGCGGGAGCCCTTGCCCGCGTCGGTCCGCCCGTACTCCTCCCCCGCCGCCAGCACCTCGTGCAGCGCCTCCGCGCACCACGCGGGCGAGAGGAACACGTTGAGGAACCCGGGCCCCGCGATCTCGAGCCGGTCCACCACCGGGGTCCGGGGGAACGAGGCGACCACCGCCTCCGCGATCTTGCGGGGCGGCCGCCGCGCCTCACGCGCCAGGGTGAGGGCGACGTTCGTGGCGTAGTCGCCGTGGCGCGCCTCGCGCGGGATCTCCCACTGCACCTCGGTGGGTGCGGGCAGCCCCGCGGCGTCCAGCGCGTGCCTCAACGCGTCCGAGAGAGAGTCCGTGATGTTCAAAGACACCGATCGCCTCCGACCGCGGCGACGATTCATGGATGATACCGCCGCCCTCCGCACGACCGAAGAAATTTCGGGCGCTTACGGGGCGCAGAGCGCGACGCCGGCCGCGGTCAGCCCGATCGCGACCGCGCGCCGTGCGACGCGCAGGGCCCGATCGATGGCCGCGACGTCGGGCGCCGACCCCTCGCCGAGACGGTAGTGCCCACGTTTTTCCAGCGTGACGCCGAGGGCGCCCGCCATCGTGGCCATGGTCTGCCCCGCGTTGGGACTCTCGGTCCGGCCGCCGTCGCGGCGCCACGCGCGGACGGCGCCGGCCGCCGACTCGCCGGCCCACCAGGCCGCCCCCACGATGGCGGCGGCGGCGAGCCGGGCCGGCACGTAGTTGAGCGCGTCGTCGGTCCGCGCGGCGGCGCGGCCCAGGTAGAGCAGCTCGTCGCGACGGTAGCCGATCATGGCGTCGGCGGTGTTCACCGCGCGATAGGCCCAGGCCAGCGCGAGGCCGAGCCCGGTGCCGTGCAGCAGCACGCCCGCGACGTAGAAGGCGATCGGCGCCGCGACCGCATCGGTCAGGTTCTCGGCCAGGGACTCGATCGCGGCGGACGCGATTGCGGGAGCGTCGAGGTCGCCGGTGTCGCGGCTCACGAGATGCCGGGCCACCTGCTGGCGCGCCCCCGGCAGGTCGGCCGCCACCAGATGGCCGCGCACCAGCAGGACCGCGGCGAAGAGCGCATCGATGGAGAGCGTGGCCTTGAGCAGCCAGGCGCGGCCGAGCACCGCGAGCGGGACCGGCGCGAGCCCGAGGGCCGCGTCCGCCGCGAGCGCTCCCGCGGCGGCGAGGGCCGCCGTGACCAGGAGCACCGCCGCCCCGCGGAGCAGGAGGCGCCACCGGGAGCGCGGCGCGCGCGGGCGACTCCGGGCGATCAGCGCCCCGAGCCACGCCACCGGGTGCCAGCGGTTGGGCGGCTCTCCGGCCAGCAGGTCGAGGGCCACCGCCAGAGCCAGCACCGTCATCGGAGCCGGCGCCGGCGCATCGGCCTCATCGGAGCTCGAAGACGAGCGGGAGGCGGATCAGCAGCGGGCGGCGGGGCAGCGACTCGGGCAGCGGCAGCGGATCGAGCCGACGCACGGCATCGAGCGCCGCGTCGTCCAGGACGCCGTGGCTCGACGAGCGCGCGATCCGGGCGTCCCGGACGCGGCCGCTCGGGTCGAGCGTGATGTCCAGCTCGACGGTCCCCCGCAGGCTCTGGCGGCGGGCGGCCAGCGGGTACACGAGCGACTCCTGGACGTGGCGCCGGAAGCGCTGGAGATAGGGTCCGTATTCGGGTGGGATCCCGCCGCCGGTACCGAGCGCCAGGGCCGCCCCGGGAGAACCGCCGGGGGACGAGCCGGCGTCGCCCCGGATCTGGCCCTGCCCGCGCGGGCTGCCGCCCGCCGTGGCGCCTCGGCCCGCCGCCGTGGACGGGCGTGCCGCGACCTCGGCGAGAGGTCCGGCCTCGGCGGCAGGTCCGGTCTGGGAGGGCGGTCTCGCCTCGGCGGCAGGTCCGTTTCGCGATGGTTCACGTGCGGGTCCGGGTACCGGCGCGGCGGGCGGTTCGGCCGGCGAAGGCATCGCGCTCGTCGGCAGGGGCGGCGAAGCGGCCCGCGGCTCGACCTGGGGAGAAGGCTCGGGCCCCGGTGTCGGGACGGCCCGCGGGAGCGGCCGGGAGTCCCGCGTCGCTCCGTCCTGCGGATCGGATTTGAGCTGAGCCGTAGCCTGGGGCTCTGAAGACCTCGTGGCATTTGCCTGCTCGGCCTGTCTCCTTGGAAGCCAAAGATGGCCTCGACGGGCCGACGGCGAGGGGTCCGAAGAACCCGCGGCGGCGGCTCCCGCGTGGTGCCGGCCGCCCGCCTGCCCCGACGGGCCCCCGGGTGCGCCCGGGGGGCTCCCGATCGACTCGGCGTGCTGCACCAGATCGACGAACAGGGGGCGCGTCCACTCGGGCGCGGAGAGGGTCAGCAGCAGCGCGCCGGCCAGCACGTGCGCCGCGAGCGAGAGCACGAACCCGCCCGCGCGAACCAGCGTGGTCACCCGTTGCGCTCCTGCCAGTCGCGGATGGCGGGCTCCAGCGCGGCGCGCACCGCGCGGGCCACGGCCCACCCGAGGGGGCTGGCCGGGCCCCCGAAGCGCGCGGCCGGCCCGCGGCCGGTGGCGGCGATGACCACCGCGTCGGTCGACGTGCCGGACGCCGCGGCCCCGTCGGGGGCCACGAGACCCGCGACGCGGAGGACGAGGCCCTTCACCTCGGTCGCGGTGATCACCGCGTTGACCAGCGCGGCGGGCTCCGGATCGGCGTCCACGACCACCACCGTGTTGATGGTCGAGGGCGGGCACATTGCGATGGGCGAGTGTCCGGCCGCCACCAGGTTGCCGAGGCCGACGGTGGTGACGGCCAGCGCGCGGCAGCCGTCGGCGGTCTCGCATCCGACGGTGGCGCGCTCGGTGAGGGCGCCGGTGAGGAGCCCGACCCAGGGGGCGGGCACGCCGACGCGCCGGGCGAACGCGTCGATCATCCCGCCGGGGTCGCGGCACGGGTCGTCCTTGTGCACGTGCAGGTTCACGATCGCGCGCGCCTCGGTCAGGCCACCCCGGAGCACCGCCGAGGAGAGGACCCGCAGCGGACGCTCGCCGACGAGCACCACCGCGGCCGGCCCCACCTCGACGGAGACTCCGGGGATCATGCGGGCCCCGCCTAGAACGACGCCCGCAGGCCCACCAGGGCGTTGATCCCCGGCGCCGGGAAGCCGCGTACCTCGGCGTAGCCCTCGTTGAGCAGGTTCGAGATGCGCGCGGTCATCTCGAGCTTCTGCAGCCACCCCATGCGCTCCAGGATCCGCCAGGTGCCGCCGACGTCCGCGCGGGTGTAGCCGCTGTTGTACACCTCCCCGAACGGCTCGAACTGCTCGCTCACCACGTGCACCTGCGTGAACAGGGACAGGCGCGAGATCGGCTCCCAGGTGAGGCCGATGTTCCACCGGTGCCGCGGCTCGCGGGGCAGCGGCCGGTCGGTGGCGAGGTTCTCCGAGTCCGTGTACGTGTAGTTGAGGCTCGCCACCAGGTTCGGGAGCAGGTCCACCTCGGAGAAGAACTCGATCCCCGCGCTGCGCGCGCGGCCCACGTTGATGGGCCCCCCGAAGGGCGCGGTCGGCAGCGGGACGCAGCAGGTGATCAGGTTCGAGAAATTGATCTGGAAGTAGGTGAGCCCGAGCCGGATGCGGTCCTTCCAGAGATTCTGATCCACGCCGGCGTCGTAGGAGAGGCTCTTCTCGGGCTGCAGGTTCGGGTTGCCGAAGTCGGGGAAGAAGAGGTCGTTGAAGGTGGGGGCGCGGAACCCCATCCCGGCGCTGCCGTGCAGCCGGGTGCCGGTCTCCTTGATCACGAACGCGACCGAGCCGCGGCCGGTGGTGTTGGTGCCGAACACGCTGTTGTCCTCGACGCGGAAGCCGCCGGTGATGAACAGCCGCTCGAAGAACCGCACCTGCTGCTCGAAGAACGCCGAGCTCGTCTCGGTGGCGGTGTGAAAGACGCCCTTGTTCTCCCCTTCCTCCCGGCGGTACTCGAGACCGACGGTGCTGGTGCTCCACTTGCCGAGGAAGAAGGAGTTCACCCACTCCGCCTCCTTCCGCACCACGTCGATCTGCGAGCGGCTCGTGAAGTCGAAGGCGACGCCCGGGTCCTCCGGGTCCCGGAAGCCCGCGGTGTTCTCGTACCGGGAGAGCCGGCCCTGGGTCTCCCACCATTCCACCGGCCGGGTCTTGCCCTGCAGGCTGTAGATGGTGGTCTCCGACTGCTGCCGCGCGTTCGGGTTGATGATCGGCACGATCGGCTGCGGTCCCGGGAAGACGCCCTTCACCGGGACTCCCGTGTCGTTCTTGTTGTAGCGGAAGATGAAATCGAGCGAGGACTGGAGCGGCAGGGTCGCCCCGACCCGCGCGCTGAGCGCGTTGATGTTGCTGTCGTCGTTCTGGAACTGACCGTTGCTCTCCAGGTGGGAGGCCGCCAGGGCGTAGTTCAGGATCTTGTAGGCGCCGCTGACGGTGGCGCGGCTCACCAGCGTGTCGTAGCTGCCGACCTCCTGCTGCACCGAGGCCTGGATGGGCTTGCCGCTCCCCTTGCGGGTGATGATGTTGACCACGCCGCCGATCGCATCGGCTCCGTAGAGGGTCGACTGGGCGCCCCGGATGATCTCGATGCGCTCGATCAGATCGGGTGACAGGTCGGAGAGGTCCACCTGACCAAGCGTGGGGCTCTTGACCCGCACCCCGTCCACCATCACCTGGACCTGGTTGGCATTGGCCCCGCGGATCGTGATGCTCGAGGTCTTGCCGTACGATCCGGAGCGCCGGATCTCCACCCCGGGGACGTTGCGGAGGGCCTCGTCCACCGTCGGGTAGTGATAGGTCTGGAAGTCGTCCCCGTTCACCACGCTGATGGAAGCCCCGATCTGCTCCGATGGGGTCTCGACCTTCGTGGCCGTGACCACGACCGGCTCGACCGCCTTCTGTTCGGGGTTCTGCTCCTGCCCTGCTGCCACCGCCGGCGCGGTCAGGGACAACGCCAGCAGCCACACGAGTCGTTTCCGCATCGACCGCTCCTCTTGCCTCGAAAGGGGTAAGGTCCTGACCGCGGCCAGGTCTCCTGACTCGTGGATCGGCGTCGTGGCCCGGCCTTCCCAGGCGCCTCGCGGGCGGCCCAGTGGCTCCCTTTCGGGGTCGGGCGTGACTCCCCACACACAGTGGCGGGACCGTGCCGGCTTCGGCCCAGGCGGGCCTCTCCGGCTTCCAAATGGCAGCGGCCGATTTCTTGGGCTAGCGAGATTTGCGGGTCATCACCTCCTTCGCTGCTCGAACCGGGCTCACGCGGTCGGGTACACCAGGTGTACGGTGGGTCGTCGACTGATCGGGTGCTTGTCGACGATCACCCGACAGCCGTACGCGGCCTCCAGCACCGCCTCTTCCAGCACCGACTCGGGCGGGCCCACCCTCACCGCGGCGCCGGCCGCCATCAGCATGAGGCGGTCGCAGAGCTCGGCCGCGAAGCCCAGGTCGTGCGAGACCAGGACGATCGTCAGGCGTCGGTCCCGGTTGAGGCGACGCAGGAGTCCCGCGCACTCGGCCTGGTAGCGGAGGTCCAGGTGGGCGCTGGGCTCGTCCAGGACGAGCAGGCGCGGCTCCTGGCCGATGGCCCGGGCGAGCAGGGCTCGCTGCCGCTCCCCGCCGCTCAGGCGGTCGAGCACGGCCCCCCTGAGGTCCAGCACGCCGACCGCCTCCATCGCGCGCCGGGCGGCCGCCCGGTCCGCCTCGCTCTCGAAGAATCGGTGGGGGGCGCGGGGGTACCGCCCCATCAGCACCAGCTCCTCCACCGTGTAGGGAAAGCCCGACGGCAACGTCTGGGGCACCACCGAGATCTGGCGGGCCACCGCGGCGCGGCTGAGGGCTCCCAGGTCGGTCCCGTCCACCTCGATGCGGCCGGCCGCCGGGGTGAGTACGCGGGAGAGCAGACGGACCAGCGTCGTCTTGCCGGAGGCATTGGGACCGATCACGCCGAACATCTCCCCCGCCCGCACCTCGAACGAGACATCCCGGAGCGTGAAGGCGGCCCGGGAGGCCTCCCGAGCCCCGTAGGCGAAGGTCACTCCCCGGCAGGCAACCAGTGGGGCGGTCATGGCGGGGTGGTGTCGGTGCGGGCGCGGAGCAGGTAGACGAAGAACGGCGCGCCGCAGAAGGCGGTGATGACGCCGACGGAGAGCTCGGCGGGCGCGATCACGTTGCGGGCCACGGTATCGGCCAGGAGGAGGAAGGCGCCGCCCGCCAGCAGGGCGGCCGGGATCACCAGCCGGTTGTCGGGCCCCAGCACCAGGCGCAGCGCCTGCGGCACGATCAGGCCGACGAAGCCGATCGGCCCGGCGAAGGCGACCGCGGCGGACGTGAGCAGGGCGGCCCCGGCGAAGATGCGGCGCTTGAGCGCCTCGGCGTCGACGCCGAGCTGCGCCGCGTTCTCCTCTCCCAGGGTCAGGAGGTTGAGGCGGCGGGCGGCGCCGATCACCAGCCAGCCCCCCACGGCGAGCAGGGCAGTGAAGACGGCCAGGCTCCGGGGCGGAATCGGGCTCAGGTTGCCGAGCAGCCAGTGGACGATCCCGCCGAGGCGATCGAAGTCGACGATCGAGATCAGCACCGTGATGGTCGAGGAGAAGAAGATCCCGACGATCACCCCGGCCAGGAGCAGGGTGTGCACCGGCAGCGCCCCGGCGCGGGCCGCGATCAGGTACACCGCCACCCCGGCCACCACCGCGCCTGCGAAGGCGCAGGCGGCGAGGCCCAGCGTCTCCAGGAGCCCCCCACCGAGACCCATCACCTGCGCCAGCACCACGCCGAAGGCCGCGCCGCTCGAGACGCCCAGCACGGACGGCTCGGCGAGCGGGTTGCGCGTGAGGGCCTGGAAGCCGGCGCCCGCCACCGCGAGCGCGCCGCCTGCCAGCAGGGCGGCCAGGATGCGCGGCAGCCGCAGGCTCAGCACCACCACCTGGTCGACGCCCTTCATGTGGCCGGTGAGCACGGCCAGCACGTCGCGGGGCGGGACCCGGGCGCTCCCGATGAAGAGGCTGCCCAGCGCGATCAGCAGCACCAGCAGCGCAAGGCCCCCGAGCAGGAGCGCGAGCCGTGCGCTCGAGGCCGGCCCCTCGGGTCTCATCGCGCCTCCCCCCCGCCGAACGCCTCCGGGTGGATCAGCCGGGCCAGGCGCTCGAGCCCGTCGACGATGCGCGGTCCGTACCGGTGCGTGAGGTCGCCGTCGATGGTGTAGAGCCGGCCCGCCGCGATGGCGGGCACCTGCCGGAATCGCTCCCACTTGTCCCGGCTGAGCGGGGTCCGCTCCGGGCTGTGGCTGGCCAGCACGATGACGTCCGGCTTACGCGCCAGGGCCGCCTCCAGGCTGTAGCGCGGGTAGCCTTCTCCGCCGTCGATGGTCACCGACTGGCCGCCGGCCAGCCCGATGAGCTCGGACACGAGCGCGTCCCGACCCGGCACGATCAGCGGATCCGGCCAGAGCACGTAGAGCACGCGGGGACGGGGGCGGCCTTCCAGGCGGGCCGTCACCCGGCGTATCCGCTCGCGCAGGTCGGCCACCGTGCGGTCGGCGGCCTCCGCGCGATCGGCCAGACGCCCCAGGCGGCCCATCAGATCCAGCACGTCGGCCACCGTGATCGGGTCGACCACGTAGAGCGGGATCTGGAGGCGATCGAGCTGGTCGAACGTCTCCTGCCGATTGCCCGCGCTGGTGGCGATCACGAGGTCCGGCTTGAGCGAGACCATGCCCTCGAGGCTCGGGGCCAGCATGCCGCCGACGTGCGGCTTGCGACGCGCCTCCGGAGGGTAGTCGCAGAAGTCGGTCACGCCGACCAGGCGGTCCTGGGCGCCGATCGCGTACAGGATCTCGGTCACGCTCGGCACCAGCGAGATGATGCGGGCCGGCGCGGCCGGCAGCGTGATCTGCCGGCCGACCTGATCGGTGACGGTGAGCGCCCGCGCCGGCCCCGCGAGCAGCACCAGCAGCGCGACCGCCGCGAGAACGCCTCTCACGGCGCCCCCGGGCCGCCGGCCCGGTCGGTCACGCCGGCCGACTTGAAGGTGGCCATCTCGGTCAGCACGGCGAGCGCGGCCCGTGCCAGACCGATGCAGAGCGCCGCGCCGGTCCCTTCGCCCAAACGCATGCCGAGGTCCAGGTAGGGCTCGAGCCCGAGCGCGTCCAGGACCCGGCCGTGCCCGGGCTCGGCGGAGCGGTGCGCGGCGACGAGCGCTCCGCGAGCGGCCGGCTCGAGGCGCACCGCGACGAGCGCGGCCGCGCCCGCGATGAAGCCGTCGAGCACCACCGGCAACCGATGGGCCGCGCCGGCCAGGATCACACCGACCAGGCCCGCGATCTCGAAGCCGCCGACCTTGGCCAGCGTGTCGAGCGGGTCGGCCGGGTCCGGGGCGTTCCGGGCAAGCGCGCGGCGGATCGCCTCGACCTTCCGCCGTCGGCCCGCGGCGTCCACCCCGGTGCCCGGCCCGGTCACACTCTCGGGGCTCGCGCCGGTGAGGGCGGCCACCAGGGCGCTCGCCGCGGTGGTGTTTCCGATGCCCATCTCGCCGGTGCCGACCAGATCCGCGCCTCGCGCCCGCTCGGCCTCCACGAGGCCGATGCCGGCCTCGATCGCCTCGATGGCCTGATCGCGCGTCATCGCGGGCCCCCGCGTCATGTCCTCCGTGCCTGGCGCAACCCTGAGCGCCTTCAGATCCGGGTGGAGCGGCAGCGGCGTGGCCACGCCCAGATCGGCCACCACGATGCGCGCCTTCGCCTGGCGCGCGAGCACGTTCACCGCCGCGCCGCCGCGGAGGAAGTTCTCCACCATCTGCGCGGTGACGATCTGCGGGTAGGCGCTCACGCCCTGCGCGACCACGCCGTGGTCACCGGCCAGCGTGAAGATCACCGGATCCCGCAGCGGCGGCGGACACGCGCCCGTGATCCCGGCGAGCCGCACCGCCAGCTCCTCGAGCCGCCCGAGGCTGGCCGGGGGCTTGGTGAGCTGATCGAGCCGGCGCCGGGCTTCCACCTCCGCGCCCGCGTCCGGCGGGCCGATGCGACTACGGAGCTTCGTGAGAGCGGACATGGGGGGCTGCGGGCAGCGGGGCGTCCTTCAGGGTCAGGGGAAGCCCGGCGACCATCAGCGTCACGCGGTCCGCGGCCGCGGCGAGGCGCTGGTTGACCACACCGAGCAGATCGCGGAAGCGCCGGCCCAGCTCGGTGGGTGGGTGCACGCCCTGCCCGACCTCGTTCGAGACCACGATCATCGTGACCAGGCGCTCGCGCAGCAGCGCGGCCAGATCGTCCGCCGCGGCCAGCACCGCCGCGTCCCGGTCGCCGCGCTCCATGAGATTCGCGACCCAGACCGTGGCGCAGTCGGCGAGGATCACGTCGTGGGCTCGGGCGGCGCGCCGGCAGGCCGCGGGGAGGTCGTGGGGCTCCTCGATCGTCGTCCACGCCGACGGGCGCTCGGCGCGGTGCCGCGCAATACGCGCCGCCAGGTCGCCGTCGAGCGCGCGCGCGGTGGCGAGGAAGGCCACCTTACCGCGACGCTGGCGGGCTTGATCCAGGGCGTACCGGCTCTTGCCGCTCCGGACGCCCCCCAGGACGAGATGCGAATGATGCACGGCCGTCACCCGGGTCCTCCCTCGAAGACCGGTGAGGGGTGGCAGTGTCGGGCAGGTCTCCTGGCTCTCGGATCGTCCTACTCCCCGCCCCTTCCCGGTCCGGCTCGAGCCGAACCAGTGGCCGATCGCGGGTTTCGTCCCCGATTACAGTGACGGGGTCGCGGCGGATTCGCACCGCCTTCCCTGGGGCCCGCGCCTGGCGGGCCGCCCGGACACCATGTCGGAGCCGACCGTAACAGAGCGCCGGAGCGAAGGCAAGCCGGGGCGCCGGCGGCGCGCTACCAGCGCGATAGTCGATCGATGCGGCGGCGCTCGCGCTTGGTCGGCCGCCCCGCGCCCGGGGGCCGGTAGGCCGGCGGCACCGGGCGGGATTCCTTCGGCGGGGGGGGCGGCGTCAGATCCTCGTAGAGCTGCTGGGCCTCGCTGCCGCTGCCCCGCCGCTCGCTGAGGGCGACGATGCGGACGATGCGTCGACCGCGGGGAAGCGTGACCTGCACCAGGTCGCCCGGGCGGACCAGCCTGGATGGCTTGACCGCGTCGCCGTTGATGTCCACCTTCCCTCCCGCGCACGCGGTGGCCGCGAGCATCCGGCTCTTGAAGAAGCGAGCGGCCCACAGCCACTTGTCCACGCGCACGTCCGACATCAGGTTTTTACCGTAGCACAGGGGCCGCGTGAGACACTGACCCCCGCCATGCTACGGACCGCCATCACGCTCGCGACGAGCACCACCTGCATCGCAATGCTGTTCACCTGGGGGCCGGCGCCGCTACGCGCCGCCGATCCATCCACGATGCCGGTCGAGGACTGGGCGAGCCAGCCGGAAGGCAAGGCCGGGATCCCGGACGGCTGGCGGGGCCAGAACTGGGGCAGCCCCAAGTACGACTTCCGGATCGTGACCGAAGGCGGACGCAAGGTCATCCACCTCAAGAGCGCGGGGGACAGCTCCACGATCTCCAAGGAGGTCAAGATCGACGTCAAGACCTGGCCCGTGCTCCAGTGGAGCTGGCGGGTGGTGACGCTGCCCCGAGGTGGCGACGCGCGCAGATCGGCCACCGATGACGAGGCGGCGCAGATCTACGTGACGTTCCCGCGCTTCCCCACCGCGGTGCGGTCCCGGATCATCTCGTACATCTGGGACACCACCGCACCGGTCGGCGCCGTCTTCAAGAGCCAGAAGACCGGGCTCGTCACCTACGTGGTGGTGCGCTCCGGGCCGGCCGACCTCGGCAAGTGGATGACCGAGAGCCGGAACGTGCGGGAGGACTTCAAGAAGATCTACGGCGAGGCCCCCGGCGAAGACGTGGGCGCCATTTCACTGGCGATCGACTCCAACGACACCAGCTCGAGTGCCGAGTCGTTCTTCGGCGAGATCTTGTTCCGCAAGCCCTAGTCGCGGGAGGAGGGGCGATGGCCGCCTACGGTGCAACGCTGCTCCGGCTGATCCTGGGCGTCGTGTACCTCATGCACGCCTATCTCGCGGTGGCGGTGTTCGGGTTCGCCGGGATGGTGGCGTACCAGGCCAAGAACGGCGTGCCCTACCCCGAGCTGGCCACCGTGTACCTCGTCCTGGCCCACGGCCTCGGCGGGCTCTGCCTGGTGCTCGGGCTGTTCACGCGCTGGGCGGCGCTGGCCAATGTGTTGGCCATGCTGGGCGCGCTGTGGTTCGTCCACCTGAAGAACGGCTTCTGGGCGCACAGCAGCCCGAGCGGCTACGAGTACGTGCTGGTCCTGCTGGTGGTCTCGCTGGCGGTGGCGATGATCGGCGGAGGCGCGCTGGCCCTCCGCCGATAAATAGGCGGGGCGCGCTTGGCTAGCGCGCAGCCGCGGTCGGCACCGCCGCCGTGTCCTGCTTCTCGGCAGGCGGCGTGAACTTCTCGGCGGGCACCGGGCTCGTCGCCTGACTCAGGATCAGGTTGGTGTCCTTGCCCGTCTCCACGTTCACCTTCTCGTCCCAGACGGTGGTGCCGTCGATCACCGCGACGATCCGATACCGGCCGCCCGGCAGGTCACGGAACTCGTAGGCATCTCCCAGCCGGAACGCGCGCTGGCGCTTCACGTCCTGGGTCACCGGCTCGTCGCCGGTGAGGTACATCGCCCCGCTCACCAGGCGGCGCTGGGGCGTGATGCCCGGCCACTCGGTCTTGCCCACGAGCCGGCCGACCAGGGCCGGGTCGACGGTGCGCTTCGGCTCCTCTTGGGGGGCGGTCTCCACGACCACCGGCGACGGCAAGGCGCCAGTGCGGGAGAGCCACCGGTGAGCCTCCTGATACTCGGCGGAAGAGGCGTCGGCTCGGCCCAGCACCCACCGGAACTGCGCGATCGCCTCGGGGCGCTTGTCGAGGAACGAGAACGCAGTGCCAAGTCCGAAGTGCGGGCCGATCGCGTCCGGATCCAGGTCGACCGCCTGTCGATACTTCTCGATGGCGCCGACGTAGTCACCGTTGGCGACGAGGGCGTCGCCTTCCGCCTTCAGTCTTTCGAGGGGTGAGACGTCTTGCGAGCCGGATGGAGTCGAGACGGGCCCCTGCTGGCAGGCGGCCCCCAGCAACAGTGCCACCGCCAGCAGGATGACTCGTCGCACGGTCAGTTCTCTCGATAGCCGGAGATGCGCGTGTTGTAGAGGCCACGGAGAGCGAGATCGATTGCCTCCTTGCCGTAGCGGATCTTCATGGTAGCGGCTTGGTTCAGGAACTCGAAGTAGCCGCCGGCCTCCGCTCCATAGGTCTCGTTGGCGATGAGGGCCCCGCGGATCTCGGTGTTGCTGTTCGCCCGGAAGCCGACGCCCACGTTCCGGCCGGTGACGATCACGATGCCGTTCCACTTGAACTGGCTCGTCTGGAAGAACGACAGGTCGGCCTCTTCCACGACGAGAATGCCGTAGCCGGTGATGTTCTGGCTGCCGCTCACCGCGAGCCCGATGAAGTTGGAACTGGGATCGAACTCGCCCTTGATGTACAGCAAGGCGGGTGAGGTGGCCGTGCCGAGGTTGACGGTCTGGTTGATCTGATCGGCGCCGCTACAGTTGTTCTTCACCGTCACCACGTTCGCGGTCGAGGTGGACTGCATCCGGAGCCCCTCGGGCTTGCTCGAGCTGCCGCTGGAATACTGGCAGGCCTGGGTGCTGTTCAACACCTGGGTGAGGGGGTTGGCGGCCAGGTTCGACACGAAGTTCTGGATGATGGTCGGCGTGAGGCTGCTATCCGCGGCGATGGTGCGCCGGCCGGTGCCCGATGCATCGCCGCTGCCGTCGTTGACGTCCTTGCCCTGGACGTAACCCCGCTTGGCCGACGAGTCGAAGCCCGCTTCCGCGTTGGCTTCGTAGCTGAGCCCGGTATTGGTCTCGGTACCGGTGTAGGTCGCGATACCGAGCTTGGTCGGCGTGGCGCCGGTCGGACTGCTGGTGTCAGCCAGCTTCCAGTCACGGCCATCGATGCTGTAGCAGCCGCTGCAGGGAGGCGCGTCCGTGTAGGTGTCGGTCTGGACGCCCGGGAGGCTGACCGCGGCATTGATGTTCAGGTTCCCGCGGGACACGACCGCCGTGATGCTGCGGACGGCGCCGTTGTAGGTTCCGGTCGAGGTGAGGATCACCAGCCCATTCGAGTCGACGGTGGTGCTGCTGTCACGGGTGACGTTGGTCCCGATGAGCTGCTGATCGCCCGCGTTGGTATTGAGGTCGTTGCGGAGAGTCACCGCGAACGTTCCCGCGCTGGACGTGAGGCCGGGCAGCGTTCCCGCGGTCGCCAAAACCCGGCAGGTGTTCCCGGTGCCGCAGGCGCCGCCGGTGGTCATGGTGCCGCCCAGGAGGGTGCTGCTGTTCAGGTCCTGGTTGCCGATCTGGGTGCTCATGGCCCACTCGATTCCCGACTCGGCGAGCTGCCGGGCCCTGGCCGCATCGGACAGGTTCTTCGAGATCTGGGGCTCCACCGCCCCCAGGGACATGAAGGTGATCGTCATGAGAGTCAGGACCATCAGCAGGATCATCGCGAGTGGCAGGGCCACCCCCCGCTCGTCACGGATCCAGGTAGAGATTCGGTTCATGCCAGCCTCCCGCTCGTAGACTTGACTCAACGGTTCCGCAACCGGATACGGTCCGACATCGTGACGTACGCCCCCTTGGTATCCGTCTGGGCGGTGACGCTCACGCCGATGGTGCGAATCTCCGACGGGGTGGACGTCACGGTACCGTCCGCCGCCAAGTAGGTGAAGGCCAGCGAGGTGATGCCAGAGGCGATGGTGAGCGGCGAGGAATCCACCCCGACTTCCTGACGCGTCAGGGCGCCACCCGAGAACGAATAGGTGATCCGCTCACCGCGGCACCCGCTACCGGTGGCGCACAGGATCGGGTCATTGACCTTGCCGGACGCGGCACTCACTCCATCACCGTTCCAGTCGTACTGCAGCGTGAGGGAGGTCGCGGAGGGACTGTTTCCGATCGCGTCGAAGCTGTACTGGTAGCAGAGCATGGTGGCGCAGGCGCCGGTCGTGATCGGTGTGGGCGCCTGGGGGTAGTAGCCGGCCTCCCGAATCTCCTTCACCATCCGCTCGACCGCGACCCGGGCCGTCTGCTGGGCGTCGACCTGGGTGGTCCCGTACCAGTACGCCCTCTGCCCCGTCATCACGAGCCCGAGAAGGCTCGCCATCACGAGTCCGACGATGGCGCAGACGACCATCATCTCCGCCAGGGTATAGCCGCGCTCGTTGCTCATGGGTTCGCTCCGGCTCATCGGTTGGCCAGGAAGATCGAGAGGCTCACCACCCGCTCGGTGGTCAGCACGCCGCGTCCGGTGACCGGGCGATAGAACACGCTCACATCCACGCGAGCCCCGCTGATGCCGCCCGGATTGCTCGTGATCGTCGTGGTACGGCGATAGCCGGGAGGGGCCCCGCTGATGGTGCCGTACCCCTCCGAGGCTGGCAGGTTGGTGGTGTTCAGGTCCGCCAGGTTGGAGGCCCGCGCCGCCAGCTCCTTGGCCTGCTCGATCCGCTGCTCGGCCAGGAACAGCGCGGTGCTCTGCTGCCGTCCCGCTTCCACACCGTCCACTCCGTAGCCGAACCCGGTCGCGACGGCGACCAGGCCCACGGAGATGATCGCGCAGGCCACGAGGATCTCGGCGAGCGTGAAGCCTTGCTGTCCCGGGCCCTTCGTCAGTCGGCGCAATGCGTGCATGAATTGGACCTCCTGCCTCGGGCGGGCTAGAGAGCAAGACGAATGCCAGAGCGAATGCGGGCTAGGTCGCCCCGGGATGCACGCAACTACCCGTATTACTTCGAGCGGAGCCGGGCCGTGAAGAGCTTGCGGAGTGGGCGCTCTACAACTTGTGACAGGCCACCTACGAGATGCGTCAGCCGCGAGACGGGCGCGGGAAGGGCGGCAACTGGTTGAGGAGGCGAAGCGTCCAGCCCTCTCCGCGCCCCTCCAGGACGGAGAGGGCCGCGTAGTCCTGGCCCAGCGCGAGGAGCCGGCCGGGCCCGAGGTCGAGGGCGCGGCAGAGGATCGCGCGGAGGCTGCCGCCGTGCGCGACGATGGCGATCGCGCCGCCGGCGTGGCGCGCAACGATCCTCTCGAAGGCCGGCCACGCGCGAGCCTCGAGGTCCGGCAGACTCTCCCCCTCGGGAAACTGGAAGCGCTCCACGTCGCTCATCCAGGCCTCGAACGCCGCCGGATCGAGCGCGCGGATCTCGTCCGCGGTCAGCCCATCCCAGCGCCCCATGGCGAACTCGCGCAACGCCGGATCGGCGATCGGGGTGAGCCCATGCGGGGCCGCGATGATCTCGGCGGTGCGGCGCGTCCGGAGAAGGTCGCTACAGTAGATCGCGTCGAGTGCGGCCGCCCGCAGGCGAGCGGCGAGCCCGGCGACCTGCGCCTCTCCCAGCGGGGAGAGCGGCACGTCGAGGTGGCCGATGAAGCGGCGGGTCTCGGCCCCGACCACGCTGCCGTGGCGGACGAGGTAGACCACGGTCACGCTCAGAGCCCACTCGGCCGGAGCGCGGTGCCGGCCACGAGGACCCCGAGCTCTGCGACCTCGACCACCGCGCCCAGGACGTCGCCGGTGACGCCGCCCAGCCGTCGCGACGCGCCGAGCGCCAGCGCGATCGCGCTCACCAGGCCCACCACGACGAGGACGGTGCCGGCCGGCCCCAGCAGGGCCCAGCCCACCAGGAGCGTCGCGACCGCCCAGCACGCCCCGGCCCCGCGGGACAGGCCCGCCACGAAGCCGGCGCCCAGCCCCAGACCGGGCGTGGCCGCGCGAAGCCATGCCCCGGCGAGCAACGGCGCGGTCCGGCCGACCAGGGGCGCCAGCAGCAGCACCGAAGCGCGCCCCGGATCCGATAGCTCGCTCACCGCAACCGTCGCGATCGACACTGCGAAGATCAGGCCGACGGCCCCGAACACGCCAATGCGGCTGTCACGCATGATCGCCAGGCGCCGGGAGCGATCGCCGACGGCGAGCCCGTCCAGCAGGTCGGCGAGCCCATCGAGGTGGATGCCGCCGGTCACCGCTTTCCATCCCGCGACCACGAGGACCGCGGCGACCATGGGCGGGAAGAGCCGCTCGAGGCCGTGGAGGAACCCGCCCAGCGCGATCCCGAGCGCGGCCCCGACCACCGGGAACCACCACGCCGCGCGTCCGAGCGCGACCGCACCGTCCGCCTCCCGGCCCGGCACCGGCAACACGGTGAGGAAGCGCACCGCGACGATCAGGGATCGCATCCGGCAGCCACCGCGGCGATCACGCCGCTCAGACGGGCAGGACGGGATTGCGGCGGGGCGGGAATTCGAGCCGCTTGGACTCCGCGTAGGCAAGGCGGCGGATCAGCTCGTCGCGGAGCTCGGAGCCGCCCACGATGCCGTCGACCAGCATCTCCGAGGCGAGCTTGTAGACGTCGACGTCCTGCGCGTACTCCTCGCGCTTCTGCTGCACGAACGCGGCGCGTTCGGCCTCCGGCAGCTCCATGATCTTGTTGTAGTAGACCGCGTTCACCGCGGGCTCCGGCCCCATGATCGCGATCTGGCCCTGCGGCAGCGAGAGGGCCGCGTCGGGCTCGAAGGCGGGGCCGCACATCGCGTAGAGGCCCGCCCCGTAGCACTTGCGGACCACCACGCAGATCTTGGGCACGGTCGCCTGCGACGTCGCAAAGACCATCTTGGCCCCGTGGCGGATGATGCCGGCGCGCTCCACCTTGGTGCCGACCATGAAGCCCGAGACGTCGGCAAGGTACACCAGGGGGATGTTGTAGGCGTTGCACAGGTTGATGAAGCGCGCCGCCTTGTCCGAGGAGTCGACCATCAGCACGCCGCCCTTGACCTTGGGCTGGTTGGCCACCACTCCCACCGCGCGCCCGCCCAGACGGGCCAGCCCCACGATGATCTCGGGGGCGAACAGACGCTTGATCTCGAAGAACGAGCCCGCGTCGACCAGCCGCTCGATCACCTCGTACATGTCGAACCACTTGCGCTGGTCGTAGGGGACGATCTCCTCGATGGACCGGCCGGGCACCGGCGGGGTCGCCTCCACCATCGGGGGCCGCTCGCGGTAGGAGCCGGGCATGTAGCCCAGGTAGCGACGGCAGAGATCGATGGCTTCCTCGTCGGAAGCGGCGAGCACGTCACCGCACCCCGACACCGTGCAGTGCATCCGCGCTCCGCCTAGATCCTCGAGCGTGGTCTTCTCCCCGATCGCCATCTCCACCATGCGGGGAGAGCCGACGTAGAGGCTCGCCTTGCCGTCGACCATGATCACGCAGTCCGTGAGGGCGGGCAGGTAGGCGGAGCCGGCGGGCGACGGCCCGAACAGGATGCACACCTGGGGCACCACCCCGGACAGCTGCACCTCGTTGTAGAAGATGCGGCCCGCATGGAAGCGGCCCGGGAAGATCTTGATCTGCTCCGAGATGCGGCCGCCCGCGGCGTCGACCAGGTACAGCAGCGGCACCTGCAGACGCTGGGCGCGCTCCTGGATGCGAATGATCTTCTGGACTGTCTTCTCGCCCCACGAGCCGGCCTTGACCGTGTAGTCGTTGGCCATCACGCACACCGTGCGGCCCGCCACCGTCCCCACGCCGGTGACCACCCCGTCGGCGGGGGTGTCCGCCTCCTGGTTGCGCGCGAACAGGAAGTCTTCCTGGAACTCGGTGCCCGGATCGAGGAGTAGCTTCAGGCGATCGCGGACGAAAAGCTTACCCTCTTCCTTCAGCTTGTCGCGGTACTTGAGATGGCCCTGCTCGATCCGCCCCCGCTCCTGCCGGTACCGCTGCTCGCTCATCGCGGTCAGGGGTTGGGGTTGGCCCAGAGAATGATGATCAGCACCCCGTTGCCGTAGGGCGGTCCCCCCAGCACCGCGGGCGCACCGGGCGCGGCCAGGATGTTGGCGTTCATCTCCGGGTGCTCCCCGCGCAGCAGGCGGACCTTCATGCGCACCGACTTGCCCTGCATCTGATCGGGCGTCACCTCGAGCCAGCGCTCCCCGGGCACCGCGAACCGCTGCTGGGTGCCGAGAGGGCCCTCGACCCGCTGTCGGTCGAGCGTCGTGTAGTCGGTGTAGCGGAACAGGGTCTGCAGCCGCGGGATGATCTTGCGAAGCCGCTCGTCGGGCTCCACCTCGGGTGCCTTGGGCGCCGACGTGCTCGCCGTGCCCTTGGAGCCGGTGGAGGCCTCCAGGATCCGAACGCCGAAGCGGATGACCGGCTGGGCCTGGACGACGCCGGCCAGCATCAGGGTGAGACCGAACGCAACGATCAGCGCGAGCATGGGTCCGAGGAGGCTCTTGAGGCGCTTGCGCGCGTTATGCAGCCTGGACATCACGGTTCCGATCGGGCAGTTCAGCACCTCGGCGATCTCGCGGTACGAAAGACCTTCTACGTCACTCAGCATGATAATCGCTCGGGCTTTGGGCGGCAAGGCATCGAGGGCGCTCCGGATGCGCTCCCGCTGCTCCTTGCGCGCCGCCTGCTGCTCGGGTCCCCCGCCCGGATCCGGCGTCGTGCGTGCCCACTCCTCCTCGCTGACACGCTCGGGCCCGAAGGCGCGCGCCTGCGCTCCCCGCTGCCGATGCCGGTCGGTGGCCACGTTGACCGTGATGCGGAACAGCCACGTGTAGAACGCCGATTGCCCGCGAAACGAAGACAGCGAATGAAATGCCCGCACGAACGCTTCCTGGGCCACGTCCCACGCCTCCTCGCGATCGTGCAGCACCTGGAAGGCCAGGCGCCACACCCGCTGCCGGTACTTCTCCACGAGCGGCTCGAAGGCCGCCGCGTCACCCGCGATACATCGCTGGATGAGCGCGCGCTCGTCGATGTCCGGCGGAGCGGGGGCACCGGCGGTACCGGTCGAGCCGGGCGGCGTCTCGGGCCCCATCACTGCCGGGGCCGGTCGTGGCCCTCGCGTCCTTTACCCGACAGCCAGTTCGACGCCAGGAGGCGGGCCCGCATTCACCGCCGTTGCGACGAGGCGGCGCGAGCCCCGGACGGGCTCGAGGCCCGGTCCAGCAGGGCGTCGAGGCCCAGGAGATAGCTGCGGGGGCCGAAGCCGGAGATCTGACCGACCGCCGCGGCGGCGACCACCGACCGGTGGCGGAACTCCTCCCGCGCATGGATGTTGGACAGATGCACCTCGACCACCGGAACCTGCACCGAGGCGACCGCGTCCCGCAGAGCGATCGAGTAGTGCGATAGCGCCCCCGGGTTGAACACGATGCCCTGGAATCCCTCGCGCGCCGCCGCCTGGATCCAGTCCACCAGCTCCCCCTCGTGATTGGATTGCCGGCAGACGGCGCGGACTCCGCGGCGCCGGGCGTGGTCCTGCACGGCCCGGTTCACGTCCGCGAGCGAAGCCTGCCCGTAGACCGCCGGCTCTCTGGTGCCGAGCAGGTTGAGGTTCGGGCCGTGGAGGACGAGAATGGCCGACACGGCGGGGGGGCGGCGTGCCATTGGTGGGAGAGAATACACCGCGGCGGCAACGTCGCCAAATCGCGCTCCGTAGGGCTCGCGCGTCAGCCGGACGCCTCACGCGTGGGATCGGGCCGCTGATGGTCCGGCAGCCCGGAGCACACCACCGCGTGGACGCGCCGGGCCAGCGCGCGGGCCGCCTGCTTGACGTCACCTTCCGAAGGAGGCGTGATCACGGGATGGTAGACGATCCTGACGCGTCCCGGGCGGGGCAGGCGCCGGCCCGGCGGCCAAGACTCGTGGCCGCCGACGATGGTCACCGGCATCACCGGGATGCCGAGGGAGCAGGCCAGGCGAAAGGCTCCGGGACGGAACCGCTGCACGCGACCGTCCTGGCTGCGTCCGGCCTCGGGAAAGATCATCACCGCCTCGCCCGCGCCGAGCAGGCGGACCGCGGTGCGCGTGGCCCCCGCGTCGGCCGCGTCGATATCCACCGGAAATGCGCGCAGCCGGCGGATGAGCCAGGACAGTCCGGGCACCCGGAACAGCGCGTCCCACGCCATGTAGTGGACGGGTCGACGCACCGGAATGGTGGCGAGCACCGGATCGGCGTAGGTCACGTGATTGGGGACGATCAGGAGCGGCCCGCTCGCCGGGATGTGCTGGACGCCCTCGAAGCGGATGCGGAAGTACAGCCGCGCGCCCAGCCACACCATCGGCCGGAACGCGTCGACCAGGGGCGTGCGCACGCGCCGATAGTGCCACGCGCGGCCGCAACGTGCCAATGGCCTCCCCCGCTCCCGCGGTGATCGCGCACCGGGGCGCCTCCGCGGAGGCCCCCGAGCACACGATCGCGGCGTTCGAGCTCGCGATGGAGCAGGGCGCGGACGGGCTCGCCCTCGAGGTGCACCTGTCCGCCGACCAGCATCCGATCGTGTTCGGCGACTTCACGGTCGACCGCACCACCGATGGAACCGGCGTGCTGGCCGGCCTTCGCGTCCGGGATCTGAAGCGCCTCGACGCGGGCGGCTGGCGCGGGCGTCGTTTCGCCGGCCAGCGGGTGCAGACGCTCCAGGAGGTGCTGGAGCGGTTCCGCGAGCGAACCCGGTTCTGGCTGCAGCTCACGGGCGGGCCCGAGGTGTATCCGGGCCTCGAGGAGCGGGTGGTGTCGATGCTCGAGATCTACGACGTGATCGACCGCGTGCTCGTGCAGTCCTTCGACCGCGCGGCCCTCGAAGCGGTGCGGAGCCTGCAACCCGCGCTGCGCGTGGGGCTGCTGCTCGCACGGCGGCCGCCCGACCGGAGCGCGCTGGGCGCGGACGGGCCGAACGCGATCTGCCCCGAGACGGAGGCTTGTACGGAGGATCTGGTGGCGGAGGTCCGGGCGGCGGGACGGGAGTGCTACGTGTGGACGGTCCACGAGCCGGCCCTCGCGGACCGGCTCGTGAAGTGGGGCGTGAACGGAATCGTCACCGACCGGCCGGGCGCCGTGCGCGCCCGGCTCGGGCGGTAGGGACGGTCAGCGGCTACTCGTCTTCGGACTCGTCGACGTCGGCGGCGGCGCCCACCGCTTCGAGCCGCGGCATCATGCGCTCGAGCCGATCCTGGCACCGCACGCAGGTGGTCACCTCCGGCATGGCGCGAAGCCGGGCGGGCGCGATCGCCTCGCCGCACTCCTCGCACATCCCGTAGTCACCGCCCCGCAGACGCTCCAGAGCCTCCGCGAGCTTGTTGGCCCGCTCCACCAGCAGGCTCCGGGTGGCGAAGCTCATCTCCCGGTCCTCGTTCACACGGATCACGTCCACCTCGTCGGCCAGCGGCGAGTCACCTCGACCGCCACCCAGCTCTTCAAACGTCATCACGCCACCCATGTGCCGGATCCGCTGCACCGTGTGGCTGAGCTCTCTTTCCAGGTGCTTCCTGATCTCGTCCATCGTCCCTGTTCTCCCTTCCTGGGCGCCGGATCGACTCGACCCGGCCCGCCCGGTTGCGCGCCCCAAGGTGCAAGGCCTATGCCCGGACGCCTCAGGACAGAGACGGCCATAAACGCGCAATATTCGCAGTGATCTAGAATGGGCGTCACGGGTGGCGGGCAGATCGCCGGGGACCCGGGTAGGAAAATTCGGCACTCCCTGTGTCAATTTCGGGTTGACACAGCCGATTTCGGGCAGATTCGGCCCGTCCGGACGGGTCCATCCGGGCTTCCAGGCCCGGATGGACCCGGGCGGCGACGCTGGCCGCCGGACTCCGGGGGAGGTCCTACTCCTCCTCCCCGTACTTCTCCTTGATGGCCGCGACCACCCCGGGGTCGGCCAGGGTGGTGGTGTCGCCCAGGACCTTGCCTTCGGCGATGTCGCGCAGCAGCCGGCGCATGATCTTGCCCGAGCGGGTCTTGGGGAGGTCAGAGGTGAAGATGAGGTCGTCGGGCCGCGCGAGGGCCCCGATCTTCTTGGCCACGTGGGCCTTCAGCTCCTCGATCAGCTCCTTGCTGGGCTTGGTCCCGTCCTTGATGGTGACGAAGGCGGCGATCGCCTGCCCCTTGATCTCGTGCGGGCGCCCGATGACCGCCGCCTCGGCGACGTGGGGGTTGTCCACCAGGGCGGATTCCACCTCCATCGTGGAGACCCGGTGGCCGGAGATGTTCATGACGTCATCCACGCGCCCGAGCAGCCAGAAGTAGCCGTCCTCGTCCACCTTCGCCCCATCGCCGGTGAAGTACATGCCGGGGTACTTGCTCCAGTACTGGGTGACGAACCGCTGGGGATCCCGATAGATGCCGCGGAGCATGCCCGGCCACGGCTTCTTCAGCACGAGGTAGCCGGCCTTGGCCGGCTCGCCCTTGTCGTTGACCACCTCCGCCTCGATGCCGGGGAACGGCCGGGTGGCCGAGCCCGGCTTGAGCGTGGTGACACCGGGCAGCGGCGTGATCATGATGTGGCCGGTCTCGGTCTGCCACCAGGTGTCGACCACCGGGCAGCGCCCACCGCCGATCACCCTCCAGTACCAGACCCACGCCTCGGGATTGATGGGCTCGCCCACCGAGCCCAGCAGCCGCAGGCTCGAGAGGTCGCAGCGCTTCGGGAACTCCTCGCCCCAGCGCATGAAGGTGCGAATCGCGGTGGGCGCGGTGTAGCAGATGGTCACCCCGTACTTCTCCACGATGCGCCAGAAGCGGTCCTTGTCGGGGTAGTCGGGCGTGCCCTCGTACATCACGGTGGTGGTGCCGTTGGCGAGCGGCCCGTACACGATGTAGGAGTGCCCGGTCACCCAGCCGATGTCCGCGGTGCACCAGTACACGTCGGTGTCGCGCAGGTCGAACACCCACTTGGTGGTCGCATACACCCCGGTGAGGTAGCCGCCGGTGGTGTGCACGATGCCCTTGGGCTTGCCGGTGGAGCCGGAGGTGTAGAGCAGGTACAGCATGTCCTCCGAGTCCATGTTCTCGGGGGGGCAGTAGGCCGGCGCGTCCTTGACGAAGTCGTCCCACCAGATGTCGCGCCCGCTCTGCATGGTGACGTCCTGCCCGGTGCGCCTCAGCACCACCACGGTGTCGACGCCCGGGCACTCGCGCAGGGCATCGTCCGCGTTCTTCTTCAGCGCCACCGTGCCGCCGCGCCGGAAGCCGCCGTCCGCGGTGATGAGGATGCGCGATTCCGCGTCGTGGATGCGGTCGCGCAGCGCCTCGGGGGCGAAGCCGCCGAAGACCACGCTGTGCGGCGCGCCGATACGGGCGCAGGCCAGCATCGCGATCGGCAGTTCCGGCACCATCGGCATGTAGATGGTGACCCGGTCGCCCTTCTTCACCCCGCGGCGCTTGAGCGCGGCCGCGAACCGGTTCACCTCCCGGTAGAGGTCCCAGTAGGTCAGGACCCGCGTGTCGCCCGGCTCGCCCTCCCAGATGATGGCGGCCTTGGTCTTGCGCGCGGTGGCGACGTGCCGGTCCAGGCAGTTGTAGGAGACGTTCAGCTTGCCGCCCACGAACCACTTGGCGTAGGGCGCCTTCCAGACCAAGGTGGTCCTCCACGGCTTGAACCAGTCGAGCTCGCGCGCGAACTTCTCCCAGAAGCGAGTCGGGCTCTTGGCCGCCTCGCGGTAGATCGCGGGGCGGTTGACCGCGGCCCGCTTCGCGAACTCCTTGGGCGGGGCGAACTTCCGCTTCTCCCTGAGTAGGGCTTCGACGGCGCTGCTGCCTTTGCTCTCGGTCGCCATGAGGTACCTCGTCGTGGGGAAGGATCGGCGCATCGGCGCCGCCGACCCACTTCTAAACCATCCGTCGCGGAACCGCAAGGGAGTAAGCTGCCTTCCATGCCGGCGGCCCTGCCGCTCTACGCGACGCTGCCATTCGTGGCGATGCTGCTGGCCATCGCGATCCTCCCCCTGGCCGCGCCGCACCGGTGGGAGTCGAACCGGAACAAGCTGCTCGTCTCCGCCGTGCTCGGACTCCCGGTGCTCCTGGTCTACCTGGGACGGGAGCCGGCCGCGCTCGCTCACACCGCGCGGGACTACGTCTCGTTCGTCATCCTGCTGGGCGGCCTCTACGCCATCGCCGGCGGCATCCTCCTGCGGGGAGACCTGGAGGCGACCCCCGCGGTCAACGCGGGCTTCCTGGCCGCGGGCGCGGCGCTCGCCTCCCTGATCGGCACCACCGGCGCCTCGATGCTACTGATCCGAGCCCTGCTCCAGACGAACCGGGAGCGACGGCACGTGACCCACACCGCGATCTTCTTCATCTTCCTCGTCGGCAACGTGGGCGGCATGCTGACGCCCCTCGGCGATCCGCCGCTCTTCCTCGGCTACCTGGCGGGCGTGCCGTTCCGCTGGACCCTCCGGCTCTGGTCGCACTGGCTGGTGATGGTGACCGCGCTGCTGGTCGTGTACCTGATCTGGGACACGGTCCTGCACCGGCGGGAGCGTCCCGCCGCGCTCCGCCGCGACCGCACCCACATCGAGCCGCTCCGTGTCGCCGGCGGGTTCAACGCGCTCGGCCTGGTCGGGGTCGTCGCCGCGGTGGCCCTCCTGCCCGCTCCGGTGCGGGAGCTCGCGATCGTGGCCCTCGCCGCGCTCTCGGTCTGGCGGACGCCGGCCGCGATCCACCGCGCCAACCAGTTCACCGCCGCGCCCATGGTGGAGGTCGCGGTGCTCTTCGCGGGCATCTTCGTCACCATGATCCCGGCCTTGGAGCTGCTCCACCGGCGCGGGGCCGAGCTGGGCATCCGGACCCCGGCCGAGTTCTTCTGGGCGACGGGGCTCCTCTCCTCGTTCCTCGACAACGCGCCGACCTACCTCGTCTTCCTCTCGCTGGCCCGGAGTCTCGGCCTGCCCGCGGAGGTGGCGGGGGTACCGCACCAGATCCTGGCCGCGATCAGCGTGGGGGCGGTCGCGATGGGCGCGAACACCTACATCGGCAATGCCCCGAACTTCATGGTGAAGGCCATCGCGGAGGCGGCCGGGGTCCGCATGCCGAGCTTCCTCGGCTACACCCTCTACAGCGGCGCGGTGCTGCTGCCGCTGTTCGCCCTGGTGACCGTGCTCTTCTTCTAGGGCGTGGGGGCGGGCGGCCCCTCGGGGGGGCTCGAGCGGCGGAGCCCGTAGCGCTGCATCTTGTCGGAGAAGTTCTTGGGATCCATGTCCGCGTGCTTGGCCGCCGAGGTCAGCTTGCCCCCGTGACTCTTGAGCAGGCCCTGGATGTAGGCGCGCTCGAACTCCTCCACCACGCGCGCCTTCGCCTCCCGGAACGGCAGCGAAAGGTCCACCGGCGCGTGCGCCCCGGCGGGGGCCAGGAACCGCTCCACGTCCACGAGGGTGTCGCCGGGGGCGACGATGACCGCGCGCTCGATCACGTTCTCGAGCTCCCGCACGTTGCCGGGCCACGAGTACCGCGTCAGGGCCGCCAGGCTCTCCGGCGAGATCCCGGACACCGGCTTCTTCAGGCGCCGCCTCGCCTGCTCCACGAAGTGGCGAGCCAGCAGCGGGATGTCCTCCGGCCGCTCCCGGAGGGCCGGGACCCGCACCGGCATCACCGAGAGCCGGTAGAAGAGGTCACGACGGAACGTCCCGCGCTCCACCTCGTCCCGCAGGTCCTTGTTGGTGGTCGCGATGAACCGCACGTCGATGTCCACCGGCCGGTCCGCGCCCACCGAGGTCACCTTCCGCTCCTCGATGGCCCGCAGGAGCTTCGACTGCAGGTGCAGCGGCATCTCCCCGATCTCGTCGAGCAGCAGGGTGCCCCCGTTCGCCATCTGGAAGTGGCCCCGCCGGTGCTCGGTGGCCCCGGTGAACGCGCCGCGCCGCGAGCCGAACAGCTCGGACTCGAAGAGCTCCTGCGGGATGGCCGCGCAGTTCACGGCCACGAACGGACGGTCGCGCCGCGCGCCCGAGAAGTGGATGGAGCGCGCCAGCAGCTCCTTGCCGGTTCCGGTCTCTCCATAGATCAGCACGGTGGTGTCCAGATCCGCCACCGACCGCAGGAGATCGAACACGGCCTGCATGCCCGCGCTGGCCGCCACGATGTTGCCGAAGGTGAAGCGCTCCTGATTGCGCCGGATCGTGCGCCGGTTCGCCGACTTCAGCTCCTGGACCTCGATCGCCCGCCGGATCACCAGCAAGAGCTCGGCGGCCTCGAACGGCTTGACCAGATAGTCCTCGGCCCCGAGGCGCATCGCCTCCACCGCGGACTCGATGGTGCCGTAGGCGGTCATCACCACGACCGCGAGGTCGGGATGATCGGCCTTGATCTGGCGCACCAGCTCCACGCCGTCCATGCCGGGCAGCCGCCGGTCGGTGAGCACCGCGTCGACGTCCTCGGTCTTGATCGTCTCGAGGGCCTCCTCGCCGCTCGACGCGGGCAGGACCTCGTAGCCCTTGAGCTCCAGGGTGCGGAGCAGCGGACGCAGGAACACCTCGTCGTCCTCGACCAGGAGCAGCCGTCGCTTCATGTCGAGCCTCCGGCCAGCGGCTGCGGCGCGGGCACCGCCGCCGGCAACGAGATGCGAACCCGCGTGCCCCGGCCCGGCGCGCTCTCGACCGCGATGTCGCCGCCGTGGAGGTCCACGATCTTCTTCACGATCGACATGCCGAGCCCGGTGCCCGCGGGCTTGGTGGTGAAGAACGGCAGGAAGATGCGGTCGCGATGCTCGGGCGCGATGCCGACTCCGTCGTCGGTGACCTCCACCACCGCGCGCTCGCCGTCCACGAAGAGGTCCACCGTGACCTGTCCGGCGCCCCGCCGTGGCTCGATCGCCTCGAGCGCGTTCTTCATCACGTTGGTGAAGACCTGACGCAGCTTCTGGCCGTCCACCGCCGCGGTGACCAGACGCTCGAGCCGACCGTAGCCCACCCGCACCCCCCGCGTCCGGCCCTCCACCGCCATCGCCTCCACCACCGGGTCCAGGATGCGGTGCAGCTCGTACTCGCCGCGCTCGAGGCGCGCGTCGCGCGTCCAGTCGAGCAGGTTGTTGATGATGCCCTCGATCTCCGCGATGCCGGACAGGATGGACCGGGTCATCTCCTGCGACAGGGGGCTGCCGTCGACCTCCGGCGAGGAGAGCAGGTTGGTCGCCATCTTGATGCCGCCGAGGGGGTTGCGGATCTCGTGCGCCACCCCCGCCGCCATCTCGCCCAGCGAGGCCAGCTTCTCCCGGTGGATCAGCCGCCGCTGCGTCTCCACCTGCTCGGTCAGGTCGCGCATCACCCCCACCGTGCCCATGCGGTGGCCGCGGTCGTCGAACAGCGAGGTCATCGCCACGTGGGCCGGGAACGCGCGGCCCTGGGCGGTCCGCCCCATCACCTGCCCGCCCCAGCCGCGGCCCGCGTCCAGCGCGGCCACGATGGCGGCGGCCGTGCGCTCCTCTCCCGCGAGCAGGTCCGGGTAGCGGAGCCGACTCACCTCCCAGGGCTGGTAGCCGAGCAGCCGCCGGCCCGCCGGGTTCATCGTCGCGAGCCGCCCCGTGATGTCGGCGGTGAAGATGCAATCGTCCACGCTCTCGACCACCGAGGCCAGCAACCGCTCCCCCCGCTTGACCTCCTCCTCCCGCACCCGCAGCGACTCCTGCATGCGCTGGAACGAGGCCACGAGCTGCTCGGCCTCCTCCTTGGAGATCGTGAAGTGATCCTCCACGATGATGCGCGCGGCCGCCGCGCCGAGAGAGGCGGCGAGCAGGCGCTCGAAGCGGATGCGCATCTCCAGCAGCTCCGGCACCGAGAGCTCGGCCGGGGCCTTGCCGCCGAACAGCTCGCGCACGATCGCTTCCGCGTCCTCGTCGCCCACGTAGTGGTGCACGAGGCGCTCGATCTCCGGCGCGGAGAGGATGGCCGGCGGGCCCGGCGCGGGCTTGTCCTCACCGGCCACCCCCACGAAGGCGGCGGCCTGGGCGCGATCGTCGGCGTCCTGCTCGGTGAGCAGGGAGACCATCACGAACAGCCCCACGTTGAAGAAGAGCGCCCAGAAGACCCCGTGGCTGATGGTGTCGAGGCCCTCGAGCCCCAGGAAGGCGGTCGGCCGCAGCAGGCCCCACCCGAAGGGCCCGTCCGCCAGGAATGTCGGGCCGAACACACCCTCCCGCCCGAGGGCCGGGATCAGGAGCGTGTAGAACCACACGAAGAAGCCGGCCGAGATGCCCGCGAAGGCGCCGCGCCGGTTGCCGCGGCGCCAGTACAGGCCGAGCAGGATGGCGGGCGCGCACTGGGCCACCGCGATGAACGAGAGCAGCCCCATCTCCACCAGGAGCAGCTGGCCGTGCTCCATCCGCGCCCACAGGAAGCCGAGGGCCACCACCGCCAGCATCGCGAGGCGGGTGTAGAAGAGGGTGGTCCAGTAGATGTCCTCCCGACGTCGCTGACGGAGCAGCACCGGGAGGATCACGTCGTTGGTGATCATCTTGGAGAGCGCGAGCGAGTCCACCACGATCATCGCGGTGGCGGCCGAGAAGCCCCCCAGGAACACCAGCACCGAGATGAGCTGGCTGTGGAAGAAGAGGGGCAGGCGCAGGATGAACCCGTCGGCCTGGGCGGGGGCGGCGTCCGGGAAGACCAGCAGGCCCGCGAAGGCGATGGGCAGCACGAACACGTTGATCAGCAGCAGGTAGAGGGGGAAGGACCACGAGACCGCGTTGACGTCGCGCTCGCGGGGGTTCTGCACGACCAGCACGTGGAACTGGCGCGGCAGGAACATCACCGCCGCCATCGAGATCAGGAGCATCGCGGTCCAGCGCGGATAGGAGGCGGTGCCCGGATGGTCCAGGGTCAGCAGCTTCGACCACTCCGGGTGGCTCGCCACCCGCCCGAAGAGGTCCCCGAAGCCGCCGAACAGCCCCCACGTCACGTACACGCCCACCAGGAGGAAGGCGACCAGCTTGACCACCGACTCCACCGCCACCGCGGTCATGAGGCCGGTCTGGCGCTTGGTGAAGTCGAGGTTGCGGGCCCCGAACAGGATCCCGAACAGCGCGAGGGTCACCGCCACCACCAGGGTCGGGTCGAACACGTCGAGCACCGACTCCTCGTGCAGGATCATCTTGAACGAGGCCGACACCGCCTTGAGCTGGAGCGCGATGTACGGGATCATCCCGCAGACCATCAGGGCCGCCACCAGGGCCCCCAGGGCCGCCGACTTGCCGTAGCGGCTCGAGATGAAGTCGGAGACCGAGGTGATGCGCTGCTCCTTCGACACCCGCACCAGCTTGCGCAGCAGCAGCGGCCACAGGAGCGCCACGCAGGCGGGGCCCAGGTAGATGGTGAGGAACTCGAGCCCGCGATTGGCGGCGAGCCCGACGCTGCCGTAGAAGGTCCACGCGGTGCAGTAGACCGACGTGGCGAGCACGTAGGTGACGGTCTGCGCCCGGCCGCGCCCGAGGCGGGAGGCGAACGCCTCTGCCACCGAGGCCACCAGGAACAGGAACGCGAGATAGCCGAGGACGATGCTGAGGAGGGAGGTCGGGGAGAGCCCGCTCACGGCTCTTCCTCGGGGGAGCGGAGCCGCCGGGCCAGCGCGCTGAGGACCACCACCATCGCGGTCCATATCCCGAAGAGATGGAGCACCATCGCCGGCACTCCCAGCACGAGTACCGGCCGGTTGGCGATGGCGAGCAGGGGCCAGACGAGGCAGGCCGCGAAGAGGACGAAGCAGGCCAGCACCAGCTCGACGGCCTTCATTGGCTGGGGCGGATTATAGCGCGGGCGGCTCCCGCGGGGGACCGAGGAGCCGGCGCGCCACCAGGTCCTGGAATCCGGCCTCCAGTTCCGCGGCCACCGCGCGCGCCGCCGCCTCCGCGCCGCCGGGTCGCTCCATTTCGGGACCGGGCGCCCAGCCCTCGAGATATGCCTCGCTCCCGCTGCCGCCCTCGCGCATGGCGACCGCGTCGATGAGGTCCTGAAAGCGCTGCGAGAGCGGCACCCGCACCGTCTCGCCGCCCTCCTCGGCCTCCACGAGAGCCGGCAGGTCACGCCACCGGACGATCCGCACCCGCGCCATGGCGCCGCATATTGTACCGGAGGCGCCCCGCTCGCTTGACAAGCCTGGAGGCCCCCCGTAGCCTCCGAGCCTGAGGAGACCACTCCATGATCGACGCGAAGACGGCAGACCGTGAGCTGCAGACGTATCTGCGGCCGCAGACCTTCCCGGTCGCCATCCGCATGCTGCGGCCCGACGAGCCCATCCCCGAGCGTGCCCGCCGGCCGGCGCGGGACTTCAAGAAGCTCAGCATGACCTGCCAGGTGATCGACATGGCGCGGCGCTACGGCTGGACCCTCGCGCTCACCCGGGAGGACCACATCTGCTCGCTCGGGATCACCGCCATCGGCTTCGACAAGCCGCTGCCCATCTACAACGTGGGCACCCTGTGCGAGGGCATGTACACCGAGACCAAGGCGGCCGGCCAGCGGTCGGAGGCGGCCATCGACAAGTTCGCCCCCGGCGAGTACGCCTGCGTGCTGGTGGCCCCGCTGGACCGCGCCACCTTCGAGCCGCACGTGGTGTGCGTCTACGCCAACCCGGCCCAGGTGATGCGCCTGACCCAGGCCGCGCTGTGGAAGCGGGGAGGACGTCTCACGTCGTCGTTCGAGGGGCGCGCGGTGTGCGCGGACATCATCGTCACCACGATGAAGACGGGCGAGCCGCAGGTCATCCTTCCCTGCTCGGGCGATCGCATCTTCGGCCAGACCCAGGACCACGAGATGGCGTTCTCGATCCCGTGGGAGCGGATGGAGGAGATCGTCGAGGGCCTGCGCGGCACCCACAACGGCGGCATCCGCTACCCGATCACCCAGTTCATGGAGTACGAGGCCAAGCTGCCGCCCCGCTACATGGAGGTGAACAAGCTCTGGGACGCGGAGAAGGGCAAGACGACCCTGAGCAACCGCGACCGGGTGGTGGCGGCCTACAAGCGCTCGTTCGCGGACCGGGTGCCGGTCTACCCGATCGTGGCCTCCTTCGCGGGCACCCTGGACGGGCTCAGCATCGAGGAGTACTGCACCAACCCGACCCGCGCCATCACCGCGATGATGAACTACTACGAGCGGTACCAGCCGGACGTGGTGCTGGCCTACAACGACCTGGCCAAGGAGGCGGAGGCCTTCGGCTGCGGGGTGAAGTACTCGGACTACGTGGTGCCCTCGATCGAGACCCACGTGCTGGAGGACAAGGCGGACCTCGCCAAGATCCGGATGCCGGACCCCTACAAGACCGCGCGCCTGCCCGGGTTCCTCGAGCAGTGCGAGGCGCTGGTGAAGGCGGCCCCGCCCGCCGCGACCGGGGCGGTGGCGGTGGGACCCTGGACCATCGCGATGCTGCTGCGCAACCCGGAGATGATGCTCCTCGACACGTTCGAGGATCCCCAGTTCATCCACGACCTCATGCGGCTCACCACCGACTTCTGCAAGCTGTGGGGCGACGCGATCGTGAAGACCCGCATCGGGCTCTCGTTCTCCGAGCCCACCGCCTCGATCAGCCTGGTCTCCCCGGACAACTACCGGGAGTTCATCGCGCCGTACCACAAGGAGCTGGTGGAGTACTTCAAGGCCAAGAAGGTGGGGGTGACCGCCCACATCTGCGGGGTGACCTACCCGATCTTCGAGGACCTGATCAACGCCGGCTTCACCACCATCTCGTTCGACCTGGACCAGCAGGCGGACCCGGCCCTGCACGTGGACCAGCTCGAGCGGTTCATGCAGGTGGCCAAGGGGCGCGCGGTCGCGATCGGCAACGTGGACGCCACCATCTTCGAGAAGACGACCCGCGCGCACATGGAAGCGGAGGTGCGGCGCTGCGTGGACACCGCGGCCCGGCACTCCGGCTTCATCCTCTCGACCTCGTGCGAGATCCCACCGCGGTCGAGCCCGGAGGCCGTGCAGTGGTTCATGGACGCGGCCCACGACTACGGCCGCTACGATCGGATCTTCTAGAGGAAAGAAAAGGGGCGCGGCCACGATGGCCGCGCCCCTGGTGTTCCGGTCGGTCTAGACGGTTACCAGCGGAAGGGCTTCTTGGACGGCGGCACGCCGTAGGCACCACGGTCCCCGCCTCCGCCCCGAGGGCCACCCGGCCCGCGACCACCACGCGGCCCACCCGGGCCGCGCCCGCCGCCCGACCCCGGAGCCCGGGGGTTCGAGACGTTCACGGTGATCTTCCGCCCGTCGAGGTCCTTGCCGTTCAGCTCGGAGATCGCCCGCTGGGCCTCCTCCGCGGTTGCCATCTCGACGAAGCCGAAGCCGCGCGACTGGCCCGAGAACTTGTCCGTGATCACGGAAGCCGACTCCACGGTGCCGCACTGCGCGAAATACTCCCGTAGCGTCTCGCTCGTCGTGGAATAGGACAGACCCCCCACGTACAGTTTCGAAGCCATCGTGGTTTCTCCTTCGGTCACTCTTCCGCTTCGTACGCGCCCCAATACTCGGAAGAGCCAATATCGGAGGCGAGGGCACCGCCGGCGGCGGCGGCGCATCGGCCCGAGTGTACACCAGGACCGGCACCTCCGCCACGGCGCCCCCCGGCCGCTAGTAGGTCAGCATCAGGCCGTTGCCCTGATAGGTGGGGCCGACCTCCGGCTCCGGCACCGCCGGCTGCGCGGTCGGCGCCTCCGGTGTGACCGGGTGCCCGATCTCCGTCCGCATGAGCGCACGGTGCCGCGTCTCACCGGAGTACGCGCACAGCCCGATCAGAGCGGCCATCACCACCAGCGTGACGAGCGCGAACATCCAGCGCCTGCCCATGACCGAATCTCCCTAGCCGCAGAGCGCTTCGACCTGCGCCCGCGCCCCGCTCCGCGCCGGGGCGATCTTGGCCGGCCGCTCGATCTTCACCAGCAGATCGGGCAGCGCGAACGGACGGCTCACCACGTGGAAGCCCTTGAGCTCGAGGGCCACCCGATCCTCCACCCGCGCGCCCGCGTCCACCGCGAGCGCCACCGGCACGCCCGGCGCCACCGCGTCGAACAGACGCGCCTGGTCCGGACCGGCCATCCGGAGCACCCCCGCGTCCACCAGCACGAGCGAGGCCGGGGCATCCAGCAGGTACCGCACGCCCTCGCACACCGACTCGGCGACCCGCACGGCCACTCCGTGCTCCAGGCACTCCATCACCAGCTCGTGGGCGCGGCTGCGATTGTCATCGATCGTCAACACCCGGATCATTGCGTTCCCCCTTTTGACTACGGTTCGAAGCCGGGGAAAAGGTTCAACGGTCGTGCCACCCACGCGCACAGCCGGTAAGGGCGCATATTTGCAAGATTTGAAGGCTTCCTCGCCGCGGCCGCGGTTCGAGGATCGGGCGTTGTGCCCGACCGAATGCCGCTGATTGTCGGCCCGCCGCGGCCGGCGCGCACCACCGTATACACTCGGGGCATGCTGTCGACGCCTTTGCGGTTCCTGCGCGCCTGCCGCCGGCGCTGCCCCAACTGCGGCGCGGGGCCGATGACGGTGCGCTGGTTCCGGCTCATGCCCGCGTGTCCCGGCTGCGGCCTCCGGCTCGACCGGGGGGAGTCGGACTACTTCCTCGGCGCGATCGTCTTCAACATGGCCTTCGCGGAGGGGCTGTTCGCGTTGGGGGTGTTCGGCTTGCTGCTGTGGACGTACCCGAGCCCGCCCTGGGACGCGCTCTACTACGGGGGGATCGCGGGCATGATCGTCGCCCCGATCGTGCTCTACCCCTACTCCAAGCTCTGCTGGCTCGCGTTCGACCTGGGCTTCCGACCTCCGCGCCCGGAGGACTTTGCCGCGCGTCCCACCGGCTAGCGCGCCCGGAACCCGCGGACGCGTTTACTTGTAGAGCTCGGGCCCGATCCCGTAGGCCTGGATCTTCCGGTAGAGCGTCTTGGGGTCGATGCCGAGCACCGTCGCCGCCTTGGCCCGGTGGCCGCCCACGCTGCGCAAGGTGGCGATGATGTGCTGACGCTCCATGTCCTCCAGGCTGCCGCCCGGAGCGGCCCGGGTGGCTCGGCCGCCCCTGATCTCGTCCGGCAGGTCGGCCGGCTGGATCACGTCGCCCTGCGAGAGGATCACCGCCCGCTGCACCGCGTGCTGCAGCTCGCGCACGTTGCCCGGCCAGTCATAGCGCTCCAGCTGCTCCATCGCCGCGTCGGAGAGACGCTTGCGCCCGTAGGTCGCGTTCTGCTCCAGGAAGTGCTCGGCCAGCCGGCGCACGTCCTTCCGTCGTTCGCGCAGGGGCGGCAGCGTGATGGTGATGGTGTTGATGCGGTAGAAGAGATCCTGACGGAAGCCGCCGGTCTTGATCGCCTCCGCGAGATCGCGGTTGGTGGCCGCCACGAGGCGCATGTCGACGGTGCGACGCCGCGTGCCCCCCACCCGGAAGAACGCGTGCGATTCGAGCACGCGCAGCAGTTTCACCTGGCTCTCGGGCTCCATCTCCCCGATCTCGTCCAGGAACAGGGTGCCGCCGTCGGCCAGCTCGATGAGGCCGGGTTTCGTCCCGATCGCGCCCGTGAACGCGCCCTTCTCGTGGCCGAAGAGCTCGCTCTCCAGCACCTCGCGGGCCAGCGCGCCGCAGTGGATCGGCACGAAGGCCTGCCGGGCCCGCGGGGAGCGGTCGTGGATGGCCCGCGCCACCAGCTCCTTGCCGGTGCCGCTCTCGCCCAGCACCAGCACCGAGGAGTCGGTCGGCGCGACGCGGTCGATGAGACGGAGCACCTCCTCCATGCGGGGGCTGCCGGTGATGATGCCCTGATAGCCGGGCTCCTCGAGCTGGGCCCGCATCACCGTGTTCTGCCGCATGAGCCGGCCCTTCTCGGCCGCCTTGCGAATGAGGATGTCCAGCTCCTCGATGCGGGCCGGCTTGGTCAGGTAGTCGTAGGCCCCGAGCTTCATGGCCTCGACCGCGGTGGAGACCTCCTGGAAGCCGGTCATCACGATCACCTGCGGGCTCTCCGCGAACTCCTGCAGCTCGCGCAGGACCTCGATGCCCTCCACGTTTGGCATCTTCATGTCCAGCAGCAGCACGTCGGGCAGGTCCTCCTTGAGCTGCTCGAGCGCGGCGCGGCCGTCGGCCACCCCGCTCACCGCGTGGCCCTTGCGCCCCAGCTCGCGGACCAGGAGCTCGCGCAGGTTCTTCTCGTCGTCGGCCACCAGCACCCGGATCGGCGCGGTCACGGCTGCGGCCTCCCCGTCCCCGCCGGCTGCAGCGGCAGGATCACCCGGAAGGCGGTGCCGGCGCCCACGCGCGTGTCGACCTCGATCCGTCCCTCGTGGTCGGCCACGATGCCCTGGGCGATGGCGAGCCCCAGTCCGGTGCCCTGCCCGGGCGGCTTGGTGGTGAAGAAGGGATCGAACACCCGCGGCAGCACGTGCTCCGGAATGCCGGGCCCCTGGTCCTGGAAGGTCACCTCCACTTCCCGCGCGTTGCGCCGTCGAGTCGTCACCGTGAGCATGCCCTTTCCGTCCATCGCGTCGAGCGCGTTGCTCGCGAGCCCGAGGAACACCTGGCGGAGCTGGCCTTCGTTGGCCACCACGTCCGGCAGCTCCGCGTCGAGCCGCCGCTCGAAGCGGCTGCCCGCATAGCGCGACTGGTGGCCGATCAGCTCCAGCACCTTGTCGACCAGCACGTTGATGTCGGTGGGGGCGCGGCGGCTGCCCGGATCGCGGACGAAATGGAGCAGGCTGCCCGTGATCTCCTTGCAGCGGTAGGCCTCCTCCTCGATCAGGGACAGATACGCGGGGAAGTCCTTGAAGGCATCCAGATCGCGCAGCTGCGAGTCCCGGGCCCGCTCGCGCAGCGCCTCCGCGCAGCCCGCGATGGTGGCGAGCGGGTTGTTGAGCTCGTGGGCGACCCCGGCGGCCAGGCGCCCCGCGGTGGTCAGCCGCTCGGTCAGCAGCATCTGCCGCTCCAGCCGCTTCTGCAGCGTGATGTCCTCCACCAGCACCAGCAGGTGGGTGGCCTGGGGGGCGCGGAGCGGCGTCGCGGTGAGGCGCACGGTGAGGATCTCGCCCCCCGCGGGCAGCTCCTGCTCCACGCGGCGCACCTCGCGCGCCGCCACCACGCCCTCCAGGAACGAGCGCACCGCCCGCGCGTTGGCGGCCGGCATCAGCTCCGCGAACGGACGCCGCGCCGCCGGCTCGGCGGGGAGCAGCGCCGCGCCCTCCCGATTGGTGCTGATCACCTTCAGATCGGCGTCCAGCACGAAGAGACCCAGCGGCAGGGTCTCCAGCACCACCTCGACGAAGCGCTTCTGCTCGTCCAGCTCGTGGGTGCGCGCCTCCACCATGGCCTCGAGCCGCTCGGAGTAGGTGCGCACCGAGCTGAACAGGCGCGCGTGCTCCAGCGCCATCGCGGCCTGGTCCGCGAAGGCCGACACCAGGGACTCCTCCTCGGCGGTGAAGTGATGCACGTCGGTGCGCAGGACGGTGAGGGCCCCGATGGCCTGGTCGCCCACGATGAGGGGCGCGGCCAGCATGGAGCGCAGGCTCGACTGGGGGTACCGCACGCGAGGGTCCCCGTAGAGATCGGTGGTCTGGGTCGGCCGCCGCTCCTTGACCGCGGCTCCCGTGATGCCCTCCCCCACCCGCAGCCGGATGGCGGGGAGGTCCTCCGGGGGCAGGTCCAGGCTCGCGGTGGCGATCAGCTCGCCGCTGGCCGCGTCCAGCGTGAACAGCCCGCACGACTGCACCTCCAGCACCGCGCGCGCCTGGTTCAGGATGAGGCGCACCGTCTCGTTGACGTCGAGGCTCTGGTTCACCGCGTGGCCGGCGCGGAGCAGCGCCTGCGTCTCCCGGGTCCGCCGCTGCGCCTCCTCGAACAGGCGCGCGTTCTGGATGGCGATGCCGGCCTGGTCCGCGAAGCTCTCCAGCAGGGTCTGGTGGCGCTCGCCGAAGGCGCCCGGCGCGGTGGAGAAGGCGGAGATCACCCCGATGATCTGACCGCCCACCCGCAACGGCACCGCCAGCAGCGAGCGGATCCCTTCCTTCTCGTCGACGTCGGGCCGCGCCGAGCGCGCGTCCTCGCGCAGATCGTCGGACCGCATCGCGCGGCCCGAGGACACCGCCTGTCCGATGATCCCCTCGCCGACCCGCACCGCCAGGTGGCGCCACTCGGGCGTGCGGAAGCCGTGGGCGGCCGCGTGCTCGATCAGCGAGCGGTCCGGGCTCAGGAGGCCGATCCCGCAGCCGGTGCTGCCCATCAGCGCGGTCACCGAGCGACTGATGGTCTCGAGCACCGAGGGCAGGTCCAGGCGCGCGGTGATCAGCTGGGTCGTGCGGTTGAGCGCGGCCAGCTCCTCCGCGCGCCGGGTCGCCTCCCCGTGCAGCCGGGAGTGCTCGATGGCGGAGGCCAGCGGCCGCGCCACGTCGGTGAGGACCTCCACGTCGGCGTCGGTGAACGCGTTGGGCTTGTGATGGGTGACGTTCAAGGTGCCGATCACCTGCCCCTGGGACAAGAGCGGCGCGAGGATCGCCGAGCGGAATCCGCGGCGGGAGAGCAGCTCGCGACTCACCGGCGGCACCGAGGGGTCGGTGGTGGCGTCGTCGATGCGGCGGGCCGTCTGCTGGCTCGCCACCCACGCGGTCAGCGTGCCCGGGGTGGCCATCCGGAGGTCGAAGGCCTCCGGCACCGCGGTGCGGGTGGTCACGTCGAACAGGCGGAACTCGCCCCGCTCGCGGTCGAGCAAGGTGACCCCGAGCGCGTCGAAGTCGATGAGCCGCCGGACCGCCTCCGCCACCTTCTCGTAGACGCGGGGCAGGGCCAGCGTGCCCGCGGTGAGCGAGGTGACCTGGTTGATGACCTCCAGGCGGAGGGTGCGCTGGTGCAGGCGCCACACGTGCTCCAGCGCGTGACCGAACTCGCCCGGAAATCCCGGAGGCAGGGTCTCGCGCGTCAGCCCGCGCGGGCCTCCCGGCCCGATCAGGACCAGCCGGCCGATCGGCCGTCCCGGATCGCCGAGCGCCGCCGCGAGCAGCACCGCATCGCGGCCGGTCCCCTGCGGGGCCTCGCGCAGCCGCTCGAGCCGCACGCCGCGGTCCGCCGCCTCCAGCCGATTCCGCAGCCACCGATCCAGGGCCGATCCGCGCCGCGCTCCCGCGACCACGTCCACCGGGGCGGCCTCCCGCGGCCGGAAGCGAAGCGCTCCCGCGCGCGCCCCCGAGAGTGCCACCAGGCGCTTGAGGCTGCTGGCGAACCCGGCCTCGGAGGAGGCGGCCCCGCCCAGGCTCGCGAGCAGGTCTGGAAAGAGGCGCCCGATCTTCACGTGACGCTCAGAGCGGCGGGCCCGCGTCGAAGGCGATGACCCGCTCGCACCAGGCCGCCGCGGCCAGGAGCCGGCTCTCGCCCCACGGGGCGCCCACCAGCTGGACCGCGAGCGGCAGCCCGCTCTCGACCCCGGTCGGCAACGACACCGCCGGCAGCCCCGCGAAGGTGAACGGGGCGCAGAACGACGGATCGCCGGTGGCCCCGAGCCCGCGCGGGGCGGGAGCGCCGATGGTCGGGGCCAGGAGCGCGTCGTGGCGGGCGGCCAGGGCGGCCAGCGCCGCGCGCGCCTTGCCGCGCGCGTCCTGGGCGGCCAGGTATTGCAGCGCCGAGATCCCGCGGCCGCGCTCGATCAGCTCCTTGATGCGCGGCGGATAGTCCGCCGCGTGCTTGGCGTACCGCGCGGCGTGCGCGTGCGCGGCGTCGACCGCGAGCACGACGTCGCCCGCCTCGCGCAGCACCGGAAACGACTCCGGCAGCTCCACGTCGACCAGACGCGCGCCCGCGGCCTCGAGCGCCGCCCGCACCGCCCCCAGGTGCGCGGCCATCGGCGCCTCCGCGCGCGCGACGAGCGCCCCGAGCACGCCGACGCGGGGCGCCGCCGGATCGAGGATCGCCCCGACGTAGTCGTCGACCGGCACCGCGGCCGCGGGCGGATCGGCCGGATCGGGCCCGGCCAGCAGCGCGAGCCCGAGCGCGCAGTCCTCCACGCAGCGGGCGAAGAGGCCGACGTGATCGAAGCTCGCGGCCAGCGGCAGCACCCCCGCGGCGCTGATGCGCCCGTAAGTGGGCTTGAGCCCCACCACCCCGCAGTAGGCGGCCGGCCGCAGCACCGAGCCCACGGTCTGCGAGCCCAGCGCCAGCGGCACCATCCGCGCCGCCACCGCCGCCGCGGGCCCGCTGGACGAGCCGCCCGGGGTGTGCTCCGGGTTCCACGGATTGCGGGTCGCGGACGGATCGAGGAACGCGAAGGGCGTGGTCGTGAGCTTGCCCATCGGCACCGCGCCGGCCGCGCGCAGCCTAGCCACCGCCGGGGCGTCCACCGTCGGCGTCCGGGTCGCCCAGTCGGGCGCGCCCGACGTGGTCGGCACGCCCGCCGCGTCGAAGATGTCCTTGAGCGCGATCGGGACGCCGTGCAGCGGCCCCATGAAGCGTCCCTCGCGCGCCTCGATGTCGCGCTGCACCGCCACCCGGGCGGCGGCGTCCCGGTCGAGGCGCACCCAGGCCCCCACCGCGGGCTCGGTGGCGTCGATCCGCTTGAGGCAGGCCGCCACCAGGTTCGAGGGCGACAGCGCGCCGGATCTGATGCGGCGGGCCGCCTCGCTCGCGCGGAGCTCGTGGAGAGCGGCCATGGTCAGCGCAGGGCGTCCAGCACCTCGGCCACCACCTCGAAGCGCCCGAAGGACGGCATCAGGTATGCCCCCGCGTAGCCGGCCCGCACCTCCTGGAGCAGGGCCTGGGCCATCTCGATGCCGGCCCGGAGCCCGCGCTCCCCCGCCTCCTTCATCCGCGCGCGCACCCCGTCCGGGACGGAGATGCCCGGCACCTCGTTGTGGAGGAACTCGGCGTGGCGCGAGGAGTGGAGCGGCATGATGCCGACGAGCACCGGAATCGGCGAGCGGGTGGTGGCGAAGAAGCGCTCCAGCACTTCCAGGTCGTACACCGGCTGGGTCTGGACCCAGCGCGCCCCCGCTTCCACCTTGGCCAGGAAGCGCTCCATCTCGCGCGCGGGCTCCGCGGCCGCGGGGTTGAGCGCCACCCCCACGCAGAAGGAGGTGGGCTCGCCGACCGAGGAGCCGGTGGCGTCGAGGCCGCGGTTCATGCCCGCGATCACCCGGATGAGCCCGATCGCGTCGACGTCGAAGACGGCGGTGGCGTTCACGTAGTCGCCCGCCCGCGGCGGATCGCCGGTCATGGCGAGGATGTTGCGGATGTCGACCGCGTGCGCGCCCAGCAGGTCGGCCTGGATGCCCATCAGGTTCCGGTCACGGCAGGTGAAGTGCATGTTGATGTCGAGCCCGCTCGCGTCCCGCACCAGCATCGCGGTGGGCAGCACCGACATCCGCACCCGTCCGAGCGAGCCGTCGTTGATGTCGACGATCTCGACCCCGCGCTCCTTGAGCAGCTTGGCCCCCTGCACCAGCTTCTCGATGTTGTGCCCGCGCGGCGGGTCCAGCTCGACGGTCACCGCGAACTCGCCCGCCTCGAGCCGGCGCTGCAGGAGCGTGGGCGGCGCGGCGGTGGTGAGCCCGCTGGGCTCGACGACCTCCGGGCGCGGCCGGCGCACCGGGGTCACCCGCGCCGCCTCCCGCCCGGGCGCGAGGCGGTCGAGCGCCTCGCGCATGGCGCGGATGTGCTGGGGCGTGGTGCCGCAGCAGCCGCCCACCATGCGCGCGCCCGCCGTGATCATGCGCGCCGCGTAGTCGGCCATGTAGCCCGGAGACGACAGATACATGAGCCGCTCGCCCACCCGGCTCGGCAGGCCCGCGTTCGGCTGGATCACCAGGTGCAGGTTCCCCGCCTCCGGGAGCATGTGCTCCAGGATGTCGTAGAGCACGCTCGAGCCCACCGAGCAGTTGGCGCCCACCACCTGCACCGGCAGCTCGCGGAGGGCGCGCACCACCTCGGCCGCGCTGCGCCCGGTGAAGGTCACCCCGTCGTCGGTGAAGGCCACCTCGGCCACGATCGGCAGGTCGGTGATCGCTCGCACCGCCTCGACCGCCAGGCGCATCTCGGTGAGATCGGAGAACGTCTCGATCACGAAGGCGTCCACGCCGCCCTCGAGGAGCCCCTCGGCCTGCTCGCGGAAGGCCAGCCGCGCCTCCTCCGGCTCGATGGTGCCGAGCGGGGCGAGATACTTGCCGAGGGGGCCGATCGAGCCCACCACCAGCACGTCGCGGCCCATGCTCTCGCGCACGTCCCGGGCCAGCTTGGCTCCGCGCAGATTGATCTCGCGCACGCGATTCTGCAGGCCGTGCCCCGCGAGCTTGAAGCGGTTGGCGCCGAAGGTGTTGGTCTCGATCAAATCGGACCCGGCCTGGATGTACTCGGCGTGGATGGACTGCACCGCCTTCGGCTCGTTCAGGTTCAGCACGTCGAAGCAGGCGTCGAGCGGCACGCCGCGGGCGTACAGCATGGTGCCCATCGCCCCGTCGCAGAGGAGCGGCCGCTCGGCCAGGCGCGTGAGGAGCGGCGAGGGCACGGCCTAGGCGTCTCCCGTGCCCGACGGCGAGAGGCTGGGGCGGAGCGCCCGGAGGATCTCGGCCACGACCTGGTCGGCGGTCCGGTGCGTGGTGTCGACGGTGAGATCCGCCTGGCGGTAGTACGGCTCGCGGGCGCGGTGGATGGCGGCCACCTCCTCCCGGCTGCGCCCGGCGAGCATCGGCCGGTGGCCCATGCGGCTCGCCCGCTCGTAGAGCACGTCGAAGTCGCCCGCGAGCCACACCACGGTGCCGAGCGCGCGCAGGGCCTCCGGGCGGCCCTCGCGGCAATAGAAGCCGCCGCCGGTGGCGATGACGTCCCCCGACTTGAGCGCGAGCAGCCCCACCGCCTCCTCCTCCAGCGCGCGGAAGTAGGCCTCGCCCCGGTCGGCGAAGATCTCGGGGATCGAGCGACCCTCACGGGCGGTGATCATGTCGTCGGTCTCGACGAAGCAGCGGCCCATGCGCCGGGCGAGGAGCCGTCCCACCGAGGACTTCCCGGCGCCCATGAAGCCGACCAGGATCACGTTGTCGCCCATCAGGCCACCAGCGTATCACCTCCGGGTCGCCGCACCGTGACCGCGGCGGGGGCCCGCCGGTAGGCGCAATCGCGCATCCAGCAGCGCCGGCACTGGGTGAAGTAGTGGTCCACGCGCGCCTCGGACCCCACGCCCACCAGCCAGCTGATGGACTTGGCGGGCGTCATGAAGCACGCCTCGTTGAGCGCGACCCCGATCGGCTCCCCGGGACAGAGACGGAAGAGCCGCGCCTGCTCCGCGGTGTCCCACCCGGCGTAGCCGGGGCTCACCCGGTTGGTCACCCGGAGCCCCTCGGGCAGCGCGGCCTGGCACAGCAGGTCGTTGGCGTACTCGGCCAGGCTCTCGGCCGCCGCGGAGCCCACGCTGTCCAGCATCACGGCCAGGGGGAACTCGCGCGCGTCGAACAGCGCGCGCACGCGCGCCTCGATCGCCTCGCCCACCGTGCAGATACCGGCTCCCACCGCCTCGATGAGCCCCCAGAGCCGGCCGATCTGGGGGATGGCGAGGCGCTCGCCGCCCGCGACGAGCAGGTCCGCGCCCCGCTCCTCGACCGGCGTCGCGCGATACACCAGCCGCGGCTCCATCAACCGCTCGCCCAGCGCCAGGGCCTCCTCGAGGAGGGCCACCACCGTCGCGTCGGGCAGATCGACGGCGCGCCGGTAGCCCTGGAAGCGCAGGACCTCGTCCCGGTCGATGGCGAGTGGCAGCCCCTCGAGGACGACCGGCGTGGGGGAGAGAGGAGCGAGCGCGGCCGCGGTCACCGCGCGCGGCGGGAGCGCACCACGTCGGCGATGAGGCGGATGTGCTCCGGATTGGAGCCGCAGCAGGCACCCACGATGTTGCACCCCGCGTCCAGCAGCGCCGGGTAGTCCTTGGCCATCGCCTCCGGGCCCAGCTCGTAGGTGGTGCGCCCGCCGGTGGTCACCGGCAGGCCCGCGTTGGGGTACGCGATCAGCGGCACGTCCGTGACCTGGCGCATCTCGCGGATGATCACGATGGCCCGGTCCGGCCCGCGCCCGCAGTTCATGCCCACCACGTCGGCGCCCGCGTCGATGAGCTGGCGGGCGACGTCGGCCGGGCTGTCGCCCCACATGGTGCGGTCGCGGTCGTGCAGCTCCTCGTACTGGAAGAACATGGTGGCCATCACGGGCAGGTCCGCCACCGCCTTGCAGGCCCGCACCGCGGCCGCCGCCTCCTGCGGGAACATCATGGTCTCCACCGCGAAGCAGTCGACCCCGCCCTCGGCGAGGGCCTCCGCCTGCTCGCGGAAGGCGGCGAAGAACTCGTCGTCGGTGGCCACGTTGTCGCCGACGCCGTAGTCGAGGGGCAGGTGGCTGGTGGGCCCGATGGAGCCCGCGATGTAGCCGCCGGGCGGGCACACGGAACGGGCCAGCCGCGCCCCCTTCTCGTTGAGCTCGCGCGTCCGCGCGCCCATGTCGTGGCCGTAGCGCTCGTCGTACTCGCGCAGCTTGAGCGCGGTGCCGCCGAAGGTGTTGGTCTCCACCAGCTGCGAGCCGGCCTCGAAGTATCCCCGATGGATGCCGCGCACCACGTCGGGGTGCGTGTCGTTCCACAGCTCGGGGCAGTCGCCGTTGCCCAGGCCCGCGTCGAACAGGGCGGTGCCGTAGCCGCCGTCGAAGACGAGCCGCTCGCCCGCCCGCACCCGCTCCACGATCTCCCAGCCCCGCGCCCGCACCGACATCTACCCGCTCACCGGCACGCCCAGCAGCTCCTTGGCGCGCACCACCGCGAGGGTGGAGTCCTTGGCATACCCGTCGGCACCGATCTCGTCCGCGTAGGCCTGGTTCACCGGCGCTCCCCCGATCATCACCTTGACCTGACCGCGCAGCCCCGCCTTCTCCAGCGCGTCGATGGTGCGCTTCATGGCGGGCATGGTGGTGGTCATCAGCGCGGAGATGCCCACGATCTGCGCGTCGTGCTCCTGCACCGCGGCCACGAACTTCTCGGGAGCCACGTCGCGGCCCAGGTTGACCACCTTGAACCCCGCGCCCTCGAGCATCATCGCCACCAGGTTCTTGCCGATGTCGTGCAGGTCCCCCTGGGCGGTGCCGATCACGACCACTCCCAGGCTCTGCGAGCCGGCGCCGGACTGGGTGATGAGCGGCTTGAGCAGGTCGAGGCCCGCGTACATCGCCCGCGCGGAGAGCAGCACCTGGGGCACGTAGTACTCGTTGCGGCGGAACTTCTCGCCCACCACGTCCATGCCCGGGATCAGGCCTCGGAAGATCAGGTCCTTCGGATCCATCGAGAGGTCGAGGCCCTCGCGCGTCTTCCGGGCCACCGTGTCCTTGTCGCCCAGGATCAGGGCCCGGGCCATCACGGGATAGTCGAAGCCGTTGCCGTCGCTCATGGCGCGCTTCGCTTCACCGTGCCGTAGCCCCCCTTCTGCCAGGCGGTCATGCCGCCGATGACGTTGTACCAGTTGGTGAGGCCGGCCCGGGCGAGCGCGCTGATCACGGTGCTGGAGCGGAGACCGCCGGCGCAGAGCACCGCCTTGGGCCGGTCGGCCGGCACCACGTCCTTGCGCGCGAGCGCCTCGCTCATCGGCAGATGGAGCGCGCCCTCGATGTGGCCCTCGTCCCATTCGAAGGGCTCGCGCACGTCGATGACCACGAGGTCGGGTCGCTCGTCCTTCATGGTGGCCAGGTCGTGCACGGTGATCTGCGGGACGGTGCCGAGCGGCAGGCCCTGGCTCCTCCACTCGGTCATGCCCCACTGCAGCGTGCCCGCCACCGCGTCGAGCCCGATGCGGCCGAGCCCCTGCACCGCGCGCTCCAGATCGGTCGGGCTCGCCACCACCAGGACCACCGGCGCGTCGGGCGTCGCGAAGAGGCCGGCCCGGTTCGCGAACTGGGGGCTCTCGATCCACACGTTGATCGCGCCCGGTATGTGGCCCTGGCCGTATTCCTCCGGCGAGCGCACGTCGAGCACCCACGCGCCCTTCTCCATCGCCTCGCGCACCTGCGCCGCGGAGAGGGGCCGCGGGCTGCCGGTCACCGGGACCGCCTGCGCCCGGTTGCGGGCGATGATGCGGTCGAAGTTGGGGGGCTTGGGCGGCAGGCCGGTCATGAGGCGGCGGACGAAGTCCTCCACGTCGGTGACCTGGAGCGCGGTGTTGAAGCGCCGCTCGAAGCCGATGGTGGTGGCGGTCTTGCTCGACATCGCGCGCCCGCAGCTCGAGCCGGCGCCGTGGGCGGGGTAGACCTCCACGCTGTCGGGCAGGCGCAGCAGCCGCTCGGTGAGGCTCGTGTAGAGCCGGGCCGCGGCCTGCTCGCCGCCGAAGTCCGGGCGCCCCACGTCGCCCACGAAGAGGGTGTCGCCGGTCAGGACGAACCAGGGCTCGGTGCCCCGGCCCAGGTCGGTCACCAGCAGCGAGATGCTATCGGGGGTGTGCCCGGGCGTGTGCACCACGTCGAGCGCGACGCTCCCCACCTGCAGCCGCCGGCCGTCCTCGACCGGCTCGTGGGCGAAGGCGGCATTCGCGGCGGGATGGATGTGGATCCGCGCTCCGGTCCTGGCCGCGAGCGCCTGGTTGCCCGAGACGTGGTCGGCGTGGACGTGGGTCTCCACGATGCCGACGACCGTCAGGCCCTTGCGCCGGGCCATCGCCATGTAGTCGTCGACCCGATCCCGGGCGGGATCGACGATGAAGGCCTGGCCGGCCTGCGAGCAGCCGATCAGGTAGGAGAGACAGCCTGCCTCCTCGTTCAGCAGCTGCTGGAAGATCACGTCGGAAGTCTACTACACCCCCCTCGGACTCCGCCATCGAGGGGCGCCGCCGAGCGGGCATTATTTTCCCGCCGCGTCCGTGCCATGCTTGAAAGGCCATGGCACGAACGCGATGGGGATGGCGCGGCGTCTTCGCGGTGACCATCGCCGCCGCTCTGGCCGGCTGCGCCACGGGCACGCCCGGCTTCAGCGAGCCCGAGCAGGCCCGGATCGACGCCTACGAGCGGGCGGCCGAACAGGTCCTGGAGTCCCGCGGGATGAAGGGCCCGGCCCCGATAGTCCGTATCGGCGCCGATCCCACCCTCGCGAGAGCGGGGCGGCCGGCCGGCTACTACACCGATCGGTCGAGCTTCCGGGACGCCGGCCGGGGACGCATCGTGGTGAACCACGCCGCGATGGCCGACGACCTCATCGCGCAGGCGGTGCTGAGCCAGGCGCTCGCGCAGTACGTCCTGGGCCACGACGAGGACCGGTGCCGGGACCGCCCGGTGGAGTGCGCCGTCGAGGCCCGGATCACCAGCGTCGAGCTCTTGATGACCGGGTGGGGGCTCGAGTACTCGGAGGCCGTCCGGCTGCAGTACGCCTACCTCAAGAGCGTGGTGCTGGCCGCCCGGCGGGGCGACGTGATCGTCTCCCCGGACCGCGACGACCCCTGTCGGGAGCTCAAGGAATTCGCGGAGCGGTTTCAGACCACGGCCTCCTGCGACTGAGCGTCCGTGCCTGATTCCGCCCACTGGATCGAATACTTGGCTCTTGACCGCTCTTACGCTGCTACACTAGACTTCGCAGAATTGCCCTATCCCGGACAAGGTGACGTGCGGCCAGATGAGCGCCTTCGGTGAAGATTAAGGTCCTGGGGTCCTTCGGTAGCGAGGGGCCGGGGCAGCGACCTTCCGCATTCCTGGTCGACGATCGCGTCCTGGTCGACGCGGGAACCGTCGGCGGAGCCCTCTCGGTGGCCGAGCAGATCGAGATCCAGTTCGCGGTCATCAGTCACGCCCATCTGGACCACACCGCGGGCCTGGCCTTCCTCACCGACACGCTGGCCATGGTCGCGGCCGACCGGCGGGTGACCGCGTGCAGCATCGCCCCGGTCGTGGAGGCCCTCCGCACCCACGCCTTCAACGACGCGCTGTGGCCGAACTTCACCACGATCCCCTCCCCCGCCCAGTCGGTGCTGGGCTTCCGCACCCTGCCGGAGGAGGCGGAGTCCCGCGTGGGCGAGCTGTGGGTCACGCCGGTGCCGGTCGAGCACACCGTGCCCACCGCCGGCTTCGTGATCCACGACGGCGAGACCGGCTTCGTCTTCAGCGGGGACACCGGCCCCACCCGGCGGATCTGGCAGATCGCCCGGGAGATGCGGGGCCTGAAGGCCCTGATCGTGGAGACCGCCTTCCCGAACCGGTTGGCCCCGCTGGCCAATGCCTCCGGGCACCTCACGCCGGAGATGCTGGGCCAGGAGATCGCCAAGATGCCGCCCGATCTGCCGATCTGGGTCTACCACATCAAGCCGCAGCTCTACCAGGAGACGGCGGAGGAGCTGGCCAAGATCGACCCGAGCCGCATCCACATCCTGGAGCAGGGCAAGACCTACACGATCTGACGCGCCGCCGGCGCGCCACCCGCGATCCCGCCTAGCGGTCCAGCAGCCGGCCCAGACGGGCTCGTTCCGGGAATACCCCGTAGATCCCCCCGGTGTGGATGAAGCACACGCGCTGGCCGAGCGCCTTGCGATCGCGAGCAAGCGTGTCCACCAGAGCCCGGAACGCCCGCGCGGTGTAGAGCGGATCGAGGAGGATCCCCTCCTCGCGGGCGAGCGAGACCAGGGCTTCCAGGTCCGCGTCCGCCGCCGCGGCCGGCGTATCCGTGTCCGCCTGATAGCCGTCCAGGACGTGCACTGCCTTCGGCACGTCGATGGCGAAGCCGTACCGCCGGATCGCCGCCGCGACCGTCTCCGTGACGTGCCGCCGCACCGCTTCTGCGGGCCGGGCCACCGGGACGCCGACGATCTCGCCGGGGAGACCCACCAGCTGCTTGCCCAGGATGAGGCCGGCGTGGCTGCCGCCGCTCACCGCGGTGATGACCACCGCATCGAAGCGCGGGGCACCGTGATGGCCCTGCTCGGTGAGCTCCACCGCGCACTCGAGATAGCCGAGCGCGCCCACCGCTCCGTCGCCGCCTTCCGGCACGACGTAGGGCCGGCCCCCGCGCGCGCGGATCTCGGCCGCGAGGCGCTCGGGGGCATCCGGGCCCGCGTCGAAGTGCACCTCGGCGCCGAGCAGCCGCTCCAGCAGGAGATCGCCGTCGTACTGGGCCGGCCGCGCCCCCCGCACCGCCAGCACGGCCCGCAGCCCGAGCCGCGCGGCGACGGCGGCGACGGCACGGCCGCCGTTGGAGCCGAGCGTGCCACCGGCGATCAGCGTGTCCGCCCCCTGCTGCAGGGCCTCGCCGACGAGGAACTCGAGCTTCCGGATCTTGCTGCCGGACTCGAGCAGCCCGGTCAGGTCGTCGCGCTTGACGTGCACCTCGACGCCGAGCCGGCGCGACAGGCGATCGAGCCGGAGGATCGGCGTCGGCGTGAGCGCCAGCTCGAGCCGGGCGGGCGGGGCCGCCATGACGCGACTACGCGTGCTCCTTCTTGAGGCCGGCCGCGATGGGCGCGAAGTCGTACGAGGGGAACACCTGGTAGCGGAACGCGCCCCACGCCTTCTGCTCCATGTAGCGGTTCAGGTTCCGCACCTTGTCCGGCTCCACCCGCAGGTGAATGATGAAGCCGTACGACATCGCCACCACCCACGAGACGAGCTCGCTGCCCTCGGGCGGGAAGTCGCGGTAGAAGCCGGTCCGCTTGAGATGGGCCATGATCTCGTCCAGCGGCTTGGACTGATCGTGGTGCAGCAGGACGGTCAGGAGCACGCGGTTGTCGGTCGCCATGGCAGGCAGAGTACCCCAACCCGACCCCCCGCGGGATCGCCGATCGAGCGGCGCGGCTTCCGGCCCCGGCTAGCGACGAAGACCCGTCGTCGGTACCTCGCAGTAGTCGCCGCCCTCGAAGTAGGTGCCGCCGCGCGCCTCGCAGAGCTGCCGCGAGCTCATCATGGCGGTGGCCGGCTGACCGCCGCCGCTCGTGTACGTGCCTCCCGCCTGCGTGCACATGTCCCGCGACGACATGCGCTGCGTGCCGGCCATGCCGCTCTGCGGGCTCGTGCTCGCGCGGCATCCGGCCAGGCACAGGGTCCCGGCCGCTACCATCCGCCCGGTCCTCATGGTCATGATCTCCTCCTCCGTCGGTGTCCGCGCCGAGGCGCGCCACCCGCCTCCGCGCAAGTCCGGTGCCTCGGGGCGCGGCGTGCCCACCACCCCATCGGCGCGCACTTCGGCGAGCCGCGAACCGGTAGGGAGGAAGTGGCGGGCGCGATTCACCTGGGCGGATCTTCCGTGGTGCGCTCGAAGGCGGGGAGCGTCGCGCCGGCCTCGGACCTCGGGGACGCTCCCTCCCGGGCCGTCACGGGCCTCTCGCCGGGAGCATGGCCCGTGCCACGTGCCACCTCCGGGAGACGCCCCGCCGCCTACGAGCGCGATCCGGCGTCGAAACTTCGGCCATTGACAGCGGCCCGGCCTCCGGTTACCGTGCCTGTCATGCGTATCGAGGTACACGACAACCAGGTCGAGTCCGCGCTCAAGACCATGAAGAAGCTCATGTTGAAGGACGGGCTCTTCAAGGAGATGAAGAAGCGCGCGTACTACGAGAAGCCGTCGGTCAAGCGCAAGCGGAAGCAGGCCGAGGCGCGCAAGAAGCGTCGGAAGGCCATGAAGCGCGCCGAGTCGGACGACTAGAACCTCCGGGTCCCCCGGGGCCCACCCCTTCCCTTCCGGTTTCCTCGATCATCGTCGGGCGACTCCAGCCCGGGAGTCCCTCGCCAGCCAGCGGCTGTGGCTGTCGTTCGCGACCATGCTGCTGGTCGCCGGGCTGACCAACACCTTTCCCGTGTTCCTTCCCGCGCTGCTGGCCGAGTTCGGCGGCTCGCGCGCGGCCACCGCATCCACCGCCTCCCTGCTCTGGGTGGGCGGCGCGGTGCTGAGCCCGGTGGCCGGCTATCTGGTCGCGCACTGGAGCCCGCGGCGGCTGGTGTGCCTGGGCCTGGCCACCGTGGCCGCCGGTCTCACGCTCGGTAGCCTCGCCTCGAGCCTGCCCCTGTTCCTCCTCACCGCCGGGGTGGGGGGCGGCATCGGCCTGGGGCTGACCGGGATGTCGACCCACGTCGCGCTCATCGCGGACGCGTACGTGCGGCGGCGAGGCCTCGCCACCGGCATCGCCTTCGGCGGCTCGATGGCGGCCTACGCGCTGGCCGCCCCCGCCCAGTGGGTCATCACCCACTGGGGCTGGCGCCAGGCCTTCTGGTGCTACGCGGCCGCGGTCGCGGCGCTGATCCCGTGGGCCGCCCGCGCGCACCCCACGCGGCTCGCCTCCGCCGGGAGCGCCGCGGCGGGCGATCCGGTCACGCTCTCGAGCATCGTCCGCTCCGCGGGCTTCTGGAGCCTGGCCGTGATGTTCACGACCCCGCCGCTCTTCGGCTACCTCTCCACCACCCAGCACGCGCTCTACTTCACGGAGCGCGGCTTCACCGCGGGACAGGCCTCCCTGATGCTGGCGATCGGCGGGGGGCTGGCGGGCGCGGGCCGGGCCATCGCCGGGTTCACCGCCGACCGCCTCGGCGGGCCCACCGCGGGGTTCCTCTCGTTCTCGTGCTCGCTGGTGGGCATGGCGTGCCTGATCGGGATGGAGCTGCGCCCGGCGGGGGTCTTCGCGGCCGGCTACGTGTTCTTCCTGTTCCTGCCGCTCGGCTCGCGGGCCAGCATCGTGACGGTGCTGCTGGGGCGTATCGCGCCGCCCGCGCACTACGGCGTCATCTTCGGCCTGCTCGGCATCGGCAACAACCTGGGCGCCGCGCTCGGGCCCTGGCTCTCCGGCCTGCTCTTCGACCGGACCGGCTCCTACTTGGTCGTGTACTCGAGCGCGATGGGCATCGCGCTCTGCGGGCTGCTGGCCCTCACCGTCTTCTGCGTCACGACCAGGCGGAGCGGCTAATGAGTCTCGCAGAATATGTTAGAGCGCATGCGCGAAGCTGAGACCCGAGTGGTGCAGGAAGGCACGGGCCAGCGTTGGCTGCCGGCGAATGCGCGCGAAGCCGCAGCGCAGGGGC
>Ga0070741_10001042_pt1 | contig 90012 bp, 77 predicted proteins | sample Coa_R1_4_FD_66440 | JGI IMG/M metagenome (GOLD analysis project Ga0070741, IMG submission 66440) | Surface soil microbial communities from Centralia Pennsylvania, which are recovering from an underground coalmine fire - Coalmine... | ecosystem: Environmental > Terrestrial > Soil > Unclassified ... | reverse complement strand
TTTGTGCCGATCCTGTCAGGAAGCAAGGTGGTCGGAGTGATCACCAGAACCGACCTGCTGCGCGCGCTGCACGAGGACATCCTCGCCGGTGCAAGACCCAAGGCGAAGGATGGAGAGGAAATTCCAGTCGGGACGATGCGCCGGCGCAACGTCGCCGGGATGTTGGAAGCCAAGCTGCCGTCCCGCGTGGCGGCGTTGCTCAAGCAAGTGGGGGAACTGGCCGACCGGTTGGAGATGTCGGCCTATGTGGTCGGCGGGTTTGTCCGGGATCTCTTGCTCGGCATCGAAAACCTCGACGTGGACCTGGTGATCGAAGGCGACGGCATTGCGTTCGCCCGCGCGCTGGCGCGGGAGAATGGCGGGCGGGTCAAGTCGCACGAGCGATTCGGCACCGCCGTGGTGATCTGGCCGGACGGATTCAAAGTCGATGTCGCAACGGCCCGGACGGAATATTACGAGTACCCGACGGCCCTGCCCACGGTCGAACGGAGCTCGATCAAGAAGGACCTCTATCGGCGGGACTTCACGATCAACACCCTGGCGATCCGGCTCAATTCCCGCTCCTTCGGACAATTGATCGATTTCTACGGCGGCCAGCGCGACTTGAAGGAGAAGACGATTCGGGTCCTGCACGGCTTGAGCTTCGTGGAGGATCCGACGCGCGTCTTCCGCGCGATCCGGTTCGAACTGCGGTTCGGATTTCACGTGGGGAAAGAAACATTGGCGCTCATCAAGGGCGCGGTGAAGATGGACCTCTTTCACCGCCTGTCCGGCCATCGGCTGCTCGACGAGCTCAAATTGCTGTTCTCCGAACGGGAGCCGCGCCGCGCGGTGAGCCGGATGGCCGAATTGGATCTGCTGCGCTTCATCCACCCCAAGCTCGTCTGGTCGCCGCGGCTGGCGGAGTTGCTCGCCGGTGTGGAGGAAGCCCTCGATTGGTACCGCCTGCTCTATCTGGATCGACCGATGCAAGCCTGGCTGGTGTGCATGATGGCGCTTCTGGAGGTGCTGCCGGCCCGCGCGGCCCGGGACCTGCTCAAGCGCTTCCCGTTCACGGAACAGGAAGCCGCGAAACTCACGGCGGCGCGGTTCGTCTTGCGCGGGTTGCTCAGACGGCTCGCGAAGCAGCCGCCTCCGCGCCCGGCCGAAACCGCTCGGCTCCTGACAGGGCTCGCCGATGAAACGCTGATTTTCATCATGGCTAAGGACAAGTCGGAGTCGGTGAAACGGCAGGTCTCCGCCTATCTCACGACGTATCGGCACGTGAAACCGTCGCTCACCGGCCGCGATCTCCAGGCGATGGGCCTCAAACCCGGCCCGCTCTACCGGAACATTCTCGATGCACTGCTGGCCGCCCGCCTGAACGGCGAAGTCAACACGGAAGCGGAAGAGCGGGAGCTGGCGAAACGGCTCGCCGGTTGTTCGTGAAGTGTGAAGCGTTCACGTTCCCCGTGAAGCATGGAGAGTTCTCTTCCGATTCACGACTCACGTTGAACGGTTCATAGGCTTCACAGCGACGCCAGCCATCGGTCATGTTCCATCTTGCCGAACAGGTCGTTCAGCGCGGCGTGCAGGGCCCGGTTCACCGGTCGTTTGTCGTCGTCTTTGCCGCCTCGCGCGACTTCGCCGACCGCTTTGCCGAAACCGCTGTAGCTCTTCAGGAGACGGCCGTAACGCGGGTCTTTCAGCAACGCGTCCACTCTGGCGGCGTAGATGTAGTTGAAATCGAAGGCTCTACTGGGGTCGATATAGATGGCGACCTGCAGTTCCAGGTCGAGATCCGCGGGTCCCTCCCTGACAACCCGTCGAAAGGTCTGTCTGGCGGTCACGTATTGCAGGATCGCCGCTTCCCACTGTTCTCGCGGCGAGACCAGCGAGTCGATCGGACTGAGGACGTGGTTCTGCAATCCGGGATCGGCGATCATCGTCGCGCCCGGCTCGACCATGAACGCGCCCAATGGTCCGAGTTTCAATCTGATCGAGTAGGGGAGTTGGTGTGTGGTCGGCACGACGGGCGCGGGATCGAACGGGATGGTCGCGCAGCCGGCGAGCAGACCGATCAGCAACAACGCAAGACCAACGGGCACGCGCGGACTGAAACGCGAGCGGGGCGTTCGTGGTACCATTGCTCACTTCCTCCGGTGTATGAAACGTGTTCCTTCACCAGGGCCGCAGGATGACGTGACGCTCACGATCACCTTACACACCCTGACAGTCCGGGTTCAAGGGCGGCCGGGCCGTGCGCCGGGCCGCCACGCGCTTTCTCAGTCGGTCTGACGATGGCGTCGGCGTTTTCGCATGTCGTGGTCGCCGTCGCGTTGGGGATGGCCTGGCGACCGGCCGCGCGGTCAATGCGTTTCTGGGTGTTCGGCGCCGCCTGCTCGGTCGGCCCGGATCTGGACGTCCTCGGATTCTGGTTGGGAATTCCCTACGATCACCTGCTGGGCCACCGAGGCTTGACCCATTCGCTGTTCTTTGCCGCGCTGCTCGCCGTCGGCGTCGTTGCCGCGGCCTTCGACGGGCCGGAGTGGTCCGGCGCTCGGTTGAGAGTCTGGGCGTACCTGTTCGGCGCGACGGCTTCGCACGGGATTCTGGACGCCATGACCAACGGCGGCCTCGGCGTGGCCTTCTTCGCCCCGTTCGATTCGACCCGGTACTTTCTCCCGTTCCGGCCCATCGAAGTCTCGCCGATCGGGCTCGGGGAATTCTTCACCGCATACGGATGGGTCGTCTTGGCCAGCGAGATCCCGTGGGTCTGGTTGCCCGCGGTTTTGTTCGCCGCGCCTCTGTGGTTGGCGCGGCGCTGGCGCGATTGATCATTCTTTGTGATCTTGCTTGTCCTTCTCGTTGGGCCGGGACGTAGACGCTGACACTTCGCAGGGATGGAGCAGCGTGATGGCCGCCTGGCTCTCGCGGTCCGGCTGGATCAGGGCGTACAACGGAACGAGTTGGGGAATCTCCTGCGGCGGGATCGCCAGCAGCGCCGGAAAACCGATCAGCGGCGAGACCACCGGGACCGTCTCGAAGCGGAGACGAAGGGCCATCAGGACATCGCGGACGCGACCCTCGATCAGCGGTTCGGGAATCTGGCCAGAGGCGGTAATGGCCTGCTCCCACAGCGTTCTTGTGATGGCCATGGGATAGGAGAACCCGACCCGCTGCGCAATCGGCGTCACATCGATCAAAGCGCCGGATTTCAACGCTTCCTCTCTTGTCAAATGAATCGCGGGATGCGACTCGTAGTGAGGCGCGGCTGTGTTCGGGGACGGCTGGGGAGCCCGCGCAGACGGAGATTCCTGCGGCTTCGGATGTGCGGCCGCGCGGCGCCGACCTTCCGCCGCGGCGCGCTCGAGCCGCTCGATTTCATCCAGCTCGGCCGGTCGGGGGAGGACCTTCAGGATGCCTTCATAGATACTTCGGGCTGAGGCCGACCAGCGAGGATTGAACGGCCGGCCGCTGAAGGCCGCCTCGGCCGCCGCTCGTTCATCGGATGTCAAAAGCCGTGCTGTCGGACGCTCTGGCATGCTTGCGAGATAGCGCAGGAGCATGGGAAGTCAAGGGCTGGTCGCTTCAAGTCCGGTTCCCGACCGGGGGGAGGAGTCGATCCAGATCGGCGCGCTGGGTTCGGGCGATCGCTCGCGCCTCCTCGACGTCCACAAGAGAAAATCCGATCGTGTCGCCGGGCATGAGCTGCGCGGCCAAGGGCAGGTCGGCCGAGATCACGACGGCGATCTTGGGATAGCCGCCAGTCGTCTGGCAGTCGGCCATCAGGAGGATGGGCTGTTGATTGGCCGGCACCTGGATCGCTCCGGGAATCGTCGCATCGGACACGATATCGGGCGGGCCAGAGTGCGGAAGCATCGGGCCGGCCAGTCGGTAGCCCATTCGGTCTGCCTCGGGCAAGACGGTGTAGCGTCGGCCGACGAGGGTCTCGAGGGCTTGGGCGGTGAACGCGTCATGCTGAGGTCCGAGGACGGCGCGGACGGTGGGAGCCGCGCGGTAGGCCGGTCGAATCGAGTCGGGGATTGAGCGGCCGATGAGATTGCGCCAATCGGCCGGCGGGTCTCCTCCGATCAGCGCATCGCCCTTTACTAAGGCGCGTCCCTCGCATCCACCGGTCCTGCTTCGGAGATGAGTGGAGCGACTGCCGAACACGAGCGGCACGTCGAGACCGCCCGCCAGGGCGACATAGGCTCTCGCCCCGCTCAGCCGTCCGCCGAAGGTCAGGATGCTCCCGGCCTGCACGGCGACAGCGGTCCAGGCAGGCAGGACAACCCCGTCCACGGCAGGCGACAGATCCGCTCCGGTGATCGCGATCAGCGCGTCGGTCTCGAAACGCAACTCGGGGCCCAGGATGGTGACCTCGAGGCCGGCGGCGTGATCGGGATTGCCGACGAGCCGGTTGGCAATCCGGAGCGCGAGGTTGTCCATCGCACCGGCGACGGGCATGCCGTATCGTCTGAAACCGTGGCGACCCAGATCCTGCACGGTCGTCAGCAGACCGGGTCGAATGACGCGCAAGGCGGCCCGTTCAGGCATGGACGTCGGATAGGCGGGCCACGCGGATGCCGGCGTCGGTCAGCGCGTTCCGGACCGCGCGGACCAACCGGTCCGCGCCGGGCGTATCTCCGTGCAGGCAGAGGGTGTCGGCGCAGACACGAACCGGAGGACCGTCCAGACTCGGCACGGTGCCGTCCCGCGCGAGGCTCACCGCTCGAGCGAGCACCGGTGCTTCCTCGTGAATGACCGCTCCGGGGAGATCCCGCGGTACGAGCGAGCCGTCCGGCTGATACGCCCGATCGACGAAGGCTTCTTCCGCGACGACGAGGCCGGCCGCCTGGCCGGCGGCGATCAGCTCCGATCCGGCAAGTCCCACCAGGATCAGGCGTCGATCGACCGCGACGACGGCGCGGGCGACGGCGTCGGCCAGTTCACGATCACGGGCCGCCATCGCATAGAGTGCGCCGTGCGGCTTCACATGAACCAGACGCGCGCCTGCCAACGCACAGATGCCTGCCAATGCACCGACCTGGTAGGCGATCAGATTTTCCACTTCGACCTCGGTGAGGGTACGCTCGCGGCGACCCATTCCGTCCGGATCGCGCAGGCCGGGGTGGGCGCCGATCGCGACCCCATGGGCCAACGCCAGTTGCACCGTTCGCCGCATGAGATCGGGATCGCCGGCGTGAACGCCGCATGCGATATTCACCGACGTGACATGCGCCAACACCCGGGCCTCAACGTCCCGTTGCGCCGGGTCGACGGCTTCACCCAGATCGCAGTTCAGATCGATCGTTCTTGTCAACGTTTCAATTCTTCCTTCACTCGGTCGAACTCTCGCCGATCGATGGGGACGAACCGGACCCGATCGCCAGGCTCCAACAGGAAGGGCTCGGTTCGCGCCGGGTCGTAGAGCACCAGCGGCGTCCGTCCGATGACCCGCCAGCCGCCCGGGCTGTCTTGCGGATAGATGCCGGTCTGCCGGCCGGCGATGCCGACCGATCCGGCCGGGACGTTGATACGCGGTTCGGGCAGACGCGGCGCGGCGATCGCGTCGGGGACCATGCCGAGATAGGGAAAGCCGGGACTGAACCCCAACATGTACACACGATACTCGACCGAGGCGTGCAACGCGATCGCCTGTTCGACCGAGAGGCCGGCTCGCTCCGCCAGGGCGGGCAAATCCGGTCCCGCCTCGCCGCCATAGAGGACCGGGATCGTGACGGTGCGCCGCCGGTCGGCCGGATCCATCGGGAGGTTGCCCGCCAGAGTTCCGAGCGCCTCCCTGAGCGACGCGAGGTCCGTCTCCGCCGGATCGACGTAGACCGCGGCCGATCGGTACGCCGGGACGACTTCGACGACGCCGGGAACTCGCGCACGCTCGACGGCCCGGGCGAAACTCACCGCCCGGTCGTTGACGGCAAGGTCGATGGAGTCGCCGAATTCGACGAGGAATCCGGCGTCGCCCAGTGGCAGAATGCGAGGATACTGCGGCATCGCGCTCACTCCGGCAGCGGTTTCCCTCTGGTCTCCGGCGCGAACGGCAGCACCAGCAGGCCCACCACATAGATCAGCGCCACGGTGCTCGCGGCTTTGCCGAAGGTCCCCATCGCGGTCACCAGAAAGCCGGTGAGGAACGGCGCGACCGAAGCCAACACGCGACCGGCGTTGAAACAAAACCCCGCGCCCGTCGCCCGTAGGCGGGTCGGGTAGAGTTCGGGAAGATAAATGGGAAAGCCGGTGAAGATGCCGTTGTTGAAAAACCCGAGGACCGGCAGCAGGGCCAAGACATGTGTATACGCGTGCGGGGAGAGGAACGCGACTGGCACCATCAACAGGCTGCCGGCGCACATCAGCGCAAAAACCGGCCGGCGTCCGAACCGCTCGGCCAGCGGGCCGAAGCTCAGATACCCTGCCAAGGCTCCGACGTTCAACGCCATGATGGCATAGCTCACGTATCTGGCGAGCGCCGTGTGATCCAGCTCCTGCATATCGGGCAAGGCTCTGATCAATGTCGGAGTCCAATTGGTGGCACCCCAGAGTCCGAAGACCGCGACGAACGCCAGCACGGAGCCGACCAGCGTCGATCGGCGGAGATCGGGATGAAAGAGTTCCGGAAGCTTGATCGCCGACCCGGCTCCCGAGCGACGCTCCAGCGCGCGCGCCTTCACCCACCGATCCGGTTCCTTGACCCAGAGAAAGATCGCGACGCTGACGAACGCCGGGAGAACGCCGACCACGAACAACACCCGCCAGCCATAGCCTCCCAGCAAGAGATTGAACGCGGCGGCGAGAAAGAAACCCACCGCCCAGGCGGATTGGAGGATGCCGGCTGCCTTGGCGCGTTTGTTCTCCGGCCACGTTTCGGCGACGATCGCCGCGCCGGCGGCCCATTCGCCGCCGATGCCGAGCGCGGTCAGGAACCGATAGAGCGCCAGGTGCCACCAGTCCTGCGACAGCGCCGCCGCGCCGGTGAAGAGCGCATAGATGAGGATCGTCGCGATGAGCGTTTTGGTCCGTCCGACATAGTCGGCGACGATCCCGAACAACACGCCGCCGATCGCCCAGCCGATCAGAAAGATCGAAAAAATAATGCCGCCGTACCAGCCGATCCGTTCCGCATTCACCGTCCCGGCGGAGGATCGGAGCAGTTCTTCGAGTGCCGGATGAAGGACGATGGCATAGATCGTGGCATCCATCGAGTCGAACACCCAGCCGAGCCAGGCCACGAACAGCACAAGCCATTGAGAACGGGTGACGCCGTGGCGCCATGGTTGCGTCGTCATTTGGAATCCAAATACGGCGAACAGCCGACAGCGAATAGCTTGTAGCCATGAAGCCAGCAGCGAATAGCGAGCAGCGGGTCGCTCAAAAGTCCGTGCTGCCGTGTGCTTGCCGTCATGGCGATCGGCTTCCGGCTACCGGCTCTTAGCGAAGTCGACGCCGGGAGTCAAGGTGAGAATTGCGGGCGCGACGCGCGGTTGCCGCTGCTTCGGACGGGTGTTATAGTCTCGCGCTGTCATGCCGCGCATCGATTATTACAAGGTCCTCGGAGTCCCGCGTGAAGCCTCCGATGAGGACATCAAGAAAGCGTACCGCCGACTCGTCTTTCAGCACCATCCGGACCGGAATCCCGGGAAAGCCGACGCCGAAGCGAAGATCCGCGAGATCAACGAGGCCTATGAAGTCATCGGCGACCCGGAAAGCCGCCGGACCTACGACCGGCTCCGCTGGGGCGCCGAGCCGCGCGAGGAAACTGTCGATCCGTCCCTCATCCGCGAAGAAATGGAGAAAAAACTGTTCGAGGAGGGACGAAAAGAGCTCTTCGCCGTCGTCATCAAGGACGTCAAGCGGATCAAAGTCGAATTGGCGCTCATCCGCGAACGCACGGTGGCCGCGCAGGGTTACGACACGTTCCGCGAGGACATCGTGGCGGAACGGGCGACGGAGGTCATGGACGAGTTCCTGAGCCCGGAGATGGAGAGCCGCAAGAAGCGGCTGGTGGATGTCGCCGTCCAGATGATGGCGGCGCAGGGCGTGATCAAGAAAGGCGACGAAGGGCAGACCAAAGAGTTGCGGGGGCGTTTTGAAGACATGATCCGCCAAGGAAGGGTGAGCGGTTTCACCGCCGCGCTGGAGCTGTTCTACCAGCGGCGATGACGCCGCACTGCGGAATGAGGAATGTCTGGGATTGTGCGCGGGCCATTCCTCATTCGTCATTCCTCATTTTACTTGGAGAGCGGGCCCGAGACGAATCTTCCCGCCTGCATCACCCCCGCGATCTTCTCCTTGTCGCGGAGCACGGCGATGCGTTTCAGGGGGTTGCCGGCGACGACGACCAAGTCGGCCAGCTTGCCGGCCTCGATCGTCCCGACCGCGCCGTCGAGCCCCAGAAGCCGGGCCGCCCACGCGGTGGCGGCCTGCAACGCTTCCATCGGACTCATGCCGAGCGCGACCATCCGTTCCAGTTCCTGCGCGTTGTCGCCGTGGTAATTGAACGGCGTCCCGGCGTCGGTGCCCAGCGCGATGGGAATCCCGCCGCGATGGGCGCGTTTGAACGCGGCCTCATGGCGGGCGCGCATTGTCTTCGCCTTGGTCACCGCGTGGTCCGGCGCGCCGCAGGCCGAGCCGTGCTCCGCGGTCGTGGCCAGCGCCGACAGCGTCGGGACCATGAAGACGTCGCGTTCTTTCATCAGCGACGCGGCCTCCTCGTCCATCAACGTCGCATGCTCGATCGAGTGGACGCCGGCCCGGACGGCGTTCTTCATCCCGCTCGATCCGTGCGCGTGCGCCGCGACGCGCCGCCCGGCTCTTCCGGCTTCCGCGACCGCCGCGCTCAGCTCTTCCGGGGTGAACTGTGCATCCTCGGGCGACGTGCCGGGCGTGAGCACCCCGCCTGAGGCGATGACCTTGATGACGTCGGCCCCGGCGGCCAATTGCTCGCGCACCGCCGCCATGACGGCGACCGGGCCGTCGGCTTCGCGGCCAATGAACCGCGCGTGGCCGCCGGTCATGCAGATGGCGAGTCCGGCGGCCAGGATACGAGGCCCCGGCGTCAAGCCCGACTCAATGGCGCGCTTCAACGAAAAAACGGCATGGTCGCGAAATCCGAGATCGCGCACGGTCGTAAAGCCGGCCTCCACCGTCCGGCGGGCGAACTGCGCGGCTTTGAGCACGGTCATGGCAGGAGTGTCCCGGGCGATCGTCGCCACGACGTCCGGCTCTCCGCCGAGGCACAGGTGCACATGACAGTCGATCAGGCCGGGGATGACGGTCAGCCCGCGCCCGTCGATCACCCGCGCCCCGCGGGGGGCGCCGATGTCTCGGCTATCGCCGACCGCGGCGATGCGGTCGCCGCGCACGACGATGGTCGCCCGTTCGCGGGACCGGCCGAGGCCGTCGATCAGCCGCACGTTCCGTAGGACCAGCGCCATGGCGATCACTCGCCGATCGGAATCGTGATCACGATCCCGCCCATGACGTCGTTCAACTTGTAATCGCGCCGGGGGCTGTTGGGGTGGGTGTTGTGGCAGGTGACGCAGGCTTGGGAGAGCGCCAGGTCCGCGTACACCCCTTGGAAGTAGCGGGCGTTGCCGATCCTGACAAATCCCATGAAGGGCTTGTCCGGTTCTTTCATCACGGCTTCCAGTCCCCGGCGCTCGAAGTCGCTGGTGGGCCCGTTCCAGACGTAGATGGGGGTCAAGCTGGCCAGCCGGTAGCTGAGCTTGTACCCTTTTTCGGACACCAGGCGACCCGACTCCATCAGGAATTGGGCGGGCAAGGGAAGACCCTTCTCGTCCTTCCAATGTTCCACCGCTTCGACGACGCCCTGCTCCTGCATCTTCTCCACGATGTTCTTGGTGTAATTCGTCCGGTTGGCCTCGATGACGGCGTGAAGGTACTCGACGACTTTCTCCGGCGGCAGCAAGTCCGGTTTTCTGGCCTCCGCCACGACGAGGGCGATCGTCCAATAGGTCACGACGGCGACGAACGCGAACGCGGCGCCGGCGATGATCCAGACAACGGGTCGACTCATGGTCCGTTCCTCCTTGACGGCTGGGTGGCCGCGCCGTAGACGCGGGCTGCGGCTTGCACCGTCGCACCCGTCCGCACCGGCGTGCCGAAGCGGGCGACGATTTCCTCCAACGCGCCGAGCAGCGTCTCCACGTGACTCCGCGTGGACGATTCACCCATCAGGCCGACGCGCCAGACCGTGCCCTTGAGAGGGCCGAGACCGCCGCCGATCTCGATGCCGTATTCGCGCAGGAGCGCCGCCCGAACCGCGGCGTCGTCGAGGTGCGGCGGGAGGGTGACGCAGTTCAGGGTCGGCAAGCGCCGGCCTTCTGCCGCCAGCGGGGTCAGTGAGAGTTCGGCGAGGCCGGCCAAGAGCGCCGCGCTGTTCACTTGGTGCCGTTCGAATCGCGCCGCCAGCCCCTCTTCCTGGATTAGGCGCAACGCTTCCCGCAAGGCGTAGAGCATCGAGATCGGCGCCGTGTGGTGATACGCTCTCGTGCTCTCGGCCCAGTACTCCGCCACCAGGGCCAGGTCCAGGTACCAGCTCTGGCACGGCGTGCGGCGGCGACGGATCGCGGCCTGCGCTCGTTCACTCACGGTCAGGGGCGCCAGGCCGGGCGGACAACTCAGGCACTTCTGCGTACCACTATAACAGACATCGATGTTCCAGGCGTCCACTTCAAGGGGAACGCCGCCCAGCGACGTGACGGCATCGACGATGAACAATGTCTCGTGCTCGCGGCAGAGCCGCCCGATCTCTTCGAGCGGTTGCCAAACGCCGGTGGACGTTTCGGCGTGCACCAACGCAACGGCTTTGACCGGCCTCGATCGGGCGAGCGCGGCGCGGATATCCTCGGGCTCGATGATCCGGCCCCACGGCGTCTCGATCCTGATCGCTTTGCCGCCGCATCGTTCCACCATCGTCGCCATGCGCGCTCCGAAGACGCCGTTGACTCCGACGACGACCGTGTCTCCCGGCTCGACCAGGTTCACGAGCGCGGCCTCCATGCCGGCCGAACCCGTGCCGGAGACGGCGATCGTGAAGGAGTTCGCGGTGCGGAACACGTATCGGAGGAGACGCTGGATCTCATTCATGAGCGTCAGGAACGCAGGATCCAAATGGCCGAGAAGCGGTGCGGACATCGCGCGCAGCACGCGCGGATGGACCATGCTCGGGCCGGGTCCCAGAAGCAATCGAGGCGGCGGCACAAATTCGCCGATGGGTTCAAGGGTCATGGCCTGGGCGTCCCAGAAAAGCCGAGCGGACGATATCTCCGGCAGGCAGTCACGGCGCTCTTCCTCGGATTTACGCAAGGAAGATGCAGTATAGCCAACTCCGGATCGCTCCGCCAAGAGCGGGCGGTTACGCCGGCGCGCAAGAGGACCGGCGACGCGGCTTTCTCCACCATGGACCCGCTTTGCGTTTTATGGCCCTCAAGGCGCATGGTATACTGCCCCGCACGCGAGACGACCGTGCATCCCGATCATTCGCCAACCAATCCGGCAGGCCCCGACGAGGCCGGCGTCACGGGCGATTCATCCCCGGCTCCTCTCCTCTACGACCCTCGCTTCTCGCGGGTGGTGACGGTCCTTTCGGCGATCGTGCTGTGCGCGTCGATCGGCCTGTTCGCGTGGTTCATGCTCTCGTTGCCTCGGCTGGACCGCGTGGCCTCGCCCGAACGTGCGCTCCACCTGATGGTCAGCCGGACGATGGACCTGGAGGAAGCCCTGCTCCGGGCGCCGAAGTGGGAGCGCCTCTTCTATGAAATCGCCGTCGGCAGCGACGCCAATGAGCGGGACCAGGCGATCGCGTGGTATGAGGAACTGTCGTCCTACTCGGAAGACCCCGCTGTTCATCTGAATTTGGCCGTCCTGGAGGCAGAAGCGGGCTGCCTGTCCCAGGTGACGGACAAAGCCGACGCCTGGGTGGAAGGGGAGGCGCCGTTCCCGCTGTTCGCGCGGTTGTTATGGGCGGCGTATCAGGTCGAGCCGATCAGCCTCGAGGAGGAACAGGGACTGCAGGCTGAATTGGCGGAGCTGCTTCCCGCCGGGTGGTTCTACGATCGGCTGGCCATCAGGTTGGCAAGACAGGCCGGCGACCATGCCCTGCTTGCGTCGGTGGAGACGACCTCGACGGCCAGGGCGGAGGCGCTGTTGTGGCGCTCGCGTGCGCTGGCGGCCGCGGAGTTGGCCATCATGCTGGTCGGCGGCTCGGTCTTGGTGTCGGTCTGGCTGCGACGGCATCGTCGAAGGGATGCGCTGCGGGTGGGATCGGCTGCGTTGCCGCCGCGGTGGCCCGGCGGGATCGGTGCGGCGGTCTTGTTGCGCGGCGGCGCGATCGGCGCGGTGCTGACGGTCGCCTTCCTGTTCGCCGCGATCGACTATACCTCGCTCCGGGTGCTGGCTATCCCGCTGACGAATCTCCCGTTGTTGCTGCTGGCACGCCGACACCTGCTGAAACCGACCGGACTCGGGTTCGTGGAGGGCTTCGGCTTGAAACCAGCCTGGCGCGACCTGCCTCGATTCGCGATGGTCGTTCCGGCCATCATGGCGGCGGGTTTGCTGGGCGAATGGGTGTTGGGCAAGGTGACCGAACCGCTCAGCCTCTCCAGTCACTGGACGGAGTGGTTCGACGCCGACTTGGTCTGGGCGCCTCCGTCGGTCATGAGCATCAGCCTGCTCGAATATGTGATCTTCGCGCCCGTTTTCGAGGAACTCGCCTTTCGCGGCCTGCTCTTCGCGATCTTGCGGCGGCGATACGGTTGGGAACGGTCCGCCCTCATCAGCGCCGCTCTGTTCGCCGTCGCGCACGGCTACGGCCTGGTCGGATTTCTGAGCGTGTTCTGGAGCGGGGTGGTGTGGGCTTGGGCGTATGAAAAGACCGGCAGCCTGCTGCCCGGGATGATTGCTCATGCGACCAACAACCTCTTTGTCTGTCTGAGCGTCATCGCGTTGTTGCGCTTATAAAAATGGAGAGAGAGTGGGAGAGAGGCACGCGGCAAGGGGGTCAACCCCGGCTGTCCGCCCCCTCTTTACTGTTCGAGAACCGTGATTATCTAAACCAACGCCATAACCTTGTGTGGAAGGAGGTGCCCTATGGATTTCCTTTCAGCCTTGGACAAGGCCATGTCGATCTTTAACACCAATTGGATGGAAGGATTGATGTGGCTCCTGCTCATTATGGCGTGTGGGGCTTTTGTCCGCAGTGCGTGGGAGCGGTTCTTCGGCAAGACAGGGGAGGCTCAAGTGGGCGCTCATGTCAAGAAGGCTGCCTGAGCAACACGATCCGGCCGGGAAACGGCCCGCGTTTCCTACCGCTTTCGTCCTTGGTGCGGGGGTGTGGCTGCTGGCCGTGTCGGTGGCGGCTGCACCCTCCGCCCCGTATTCGATTACGATCGACGGAGGGGCGCCGTACTTCCTCCCAAAAGCGGCGACGGTGTCCGCGCATGTGCCGGTCAGATGGTACAACACGACCGGCACTCATCACACGATCACCCACGAAGGCTGCGAAAGGGGTGAATCCTGTCTGTTCGACTCCGGCACCGTTCCCCCGGACGGCAGCTATGAATTGCCCGGATTGCCGCCCGGGAATTACGGCTACTACTGCAAGCTGCATCCGATCATGCGTGGGGTCCTGACGGTCAAAGAGTCGGGAGCCCCGTCTTCAGCGTCCTGATCTGACCGTCAACAACGTTGATGTAAGCCGGGCCAGACGGCCGAAGTGGAGCGCCGTACGCTTCGCATGGTAACATCCGGGCGCATGCCGCTCTCCCGCTTCCATCCCGTGATCGCCGACTGGTTCCGGAGGCGATTCGGCGAGCCGACGGACGTGCAGGCACGCAGTTGGCCGGCGATCGCCTCCGGGTCAAACGTCCTGATCGCCGCGCCGACCGGATCGGGCAAAACGCTCGCCGCCTTTCTCTCCTGCATCGATGCGCTCTTCAAGCAAGCCCTCGCCCGTGAGCTGGACGACCGCACCCAGGTGCTGTATGTCTCGCCGCTCAAAGCGCTGAGCAATGACGTCCAAAAAAATCTGCAGCAGCCGTTGACGGAGATCGGGCAGGCCGCCCTGGCGGCGAATTTGCTCATGCCGGAGATCCGCGTGCTGGTCCGGACTGGCGATACGCCGGCGCCGGACCGGCAGCGGATGCTGCGCCGTCCGCCTCACATTTTAATCACGACGCCGGAGTCGCTGTATCTGGTGCTGACCGCGGAAAAGAGTCGGCTGATGCTGCGCGATGTGCGGACGGTGATCGTCGATGAAATTCATGCGCTTGCGCCGAACAAGCGCGGCGCCCATCTGGCCCTGTCGCTCGAGCGGCTCGAGGCTCTGACCGCTTCGCCGCCTGTCCGCATCGGGCTGTCCGCGACGCAGCACCCGATCGAGACCGTGGCGAAGTTTCTGGTGGGAGCGAGAGCCGCGTCTCTCGTGAAGCGTGAAACGTCTCTCGTACCAGCGGGCACGAACGACGAGATACGAACGACGAGCGACGTGATCATCGTCGACGTCGGGCACCGGCGCGACATGGACGTGGCGGTCGAGGTCCCCAAGGATGAGTTAGGAGCCGTCGCCACGAACGCGATCTGGCGCGACATCTACGACCGGGTGGCCGAACTGGTGCAACAGCACCGGTCCACCTTGGTCTTCGTGAACACGCGCCGCCTGGCCGAGCGGGTGGCGCACTCCTTGGAGGAGCGCTTGCAGCATCTGGGCGCGCATGTGGTGGCGGCGCATCACGGCAGTTTGTCTCGACAGATCCGGCTGTCCGCCGAGGAACGGTTGAAAGCAGGACGGACTCGCGTGGTGGTGGCGACTGCGTCGCTCGAGCTGGGGATCGACGTAGGCACCGTCGATCTGGTCTGCCAGATCGGCTCGCCCCGCGCCATCGCGACGGCCGTGCAGCGGGTCGGCCGGTCCGGACACTGGATCAAAGCTGTCCCGAAGGGCCGACTGTTTGCCACAACCCGTGATGAACTGATCGAATGCGCCGCCCTGGTGCGGGCGATCCGGCGCGGCGCGCTGGATCGCCTCGATGTGCCGACCGCGCCGCTGGACATTCTCGCACAGCAGATCGTGGCAGCCACCGCGACGCAGGAGTGGCGCGAGGATGAGCTGTTCGCTCTGTGCCGGCGAGCGTATCCATACCGCGACCTAGACCGCCGGGACTTTGACGCGGTGCTGAGGATGTTGTCCGATGGAATCCCGACTGGTCGTGGCCGCGGCCGCGCATACCTGTATCACGACCGGATCAACCGGCGCATCAAAGCACGGCGCGGCGCGCGCCTGGCGGCGATCACGTCGGGAGGCGCCATTCCGGACACCGCGAATTACACGGTGATCGCCGAGCCGGACGGAACGGTGGTCGGTTCGGTGGATGAAGACTTCGCAGTGGAAAGCCTTGCCGGGGACATCATTCTGCTGGGGAATGCGTCCTGGCGCATTCGCAGCGTGGAGACGGGCAAGATGCGGGTGGAGGACGCGCACGGCGCTCCGCCGACCATTCCGTTCTGGCGGGGCGAAGCCCCGTCGCGCACGGCGGAGCTGTCGGCCGAAGTTGCATCGCTCCGGCACGCGATCGCGGCGCGGCTCGATTCTTTCGCCCTCAGCGGTCAGCGGTCAACCGTCAGCTTTCAGCGATCAGCGGATCCGTCACGAGCCATACCTGACGCGTCACCCCTCACCCCTGACCCCTCACTCCTCACGTGGCTGCAAGAAGAATGCGGCCTCGACCGCCGCGGCGCGGAGCAAGCGGTCGCGTATCTCGTCGCCGGCCGGCAAGTTCTCGGCGCGGTGCCGACTCAGGAGACCGTCGTCGCCGAGCGGTTTTTCGACGAGGGCGGGGGGATGCAATTGGTCATTCATGCGCCGTTCGGCGGGCGGCTGAATCGCGCCTGGGGCTTGGCGCTCCGCAAGCGCTTCTGTGTGACCTTTGATTTTGAGCTCCAGGCCGCCGCGACGGACGAGGGCATTGTGATCTCGCTGGGCGAACGGCACAGTTTTCCGCTGGAGAGCGTCTTCGGGTTTGTGCGATCGGAATCCGTGCGCGAGGTGCTCACACAGGCGATTCTCGCGGCGCCCATGTTCGCCAGCCGGTGGCGCTGGAACGCCACCCGCGCGTTGGCGCTGCTCCGGTTCGCCAACGGCAAGCGGGTGCCGCCGCAGATCCAACGGATGCGCGCGGAAGACCTGCTGGCCGCCGTGTTCCCGGCGGCGTTGGCGTGCCAGGACAATATGCGCGATCCGCATGCGCCGAGGGACCTGCCCGATCATCCCTTGGTCAAGGAAACCGTGCGGGACTGCCTCACCGAGGCGATGGATCTCGACGGACTCATCGCGGTCCTTCAGCGCATCGAGCGGGGCGAGATCCGCTGCGTCGCGGTGGACACGCCAGTTCCCTCGCCCTTCTGTCACGAGATTCTCAACGCCAATCCCTACGCCTACCTGGACGACGCGCCGCTGGAAGAGCGCCGGGCCCGCGCGGTCGAAATGCGACGCACGTTGCCTCCGGAGTTGGCCGGGAACGTCGGGGCGTTGGACCCCGCGGCCATCGCGGAGGTGATCGAGGAAGCATGGCCCGTCGTGCGCGACGCCGACGAGCTGCACGATGCGCTCCTGACGCTGATCTGGGTGCCTGAACCGATCGCCCCTGCATGGGCGCACTATCTGCCGACGCTCGTCGAATCAGGTCGCGCCGTTTCCTTTAGCCCTCACCCTTCTCCCCTCACCCCTCACACTGTGAGCGGGTGGGTGGCGACCGAGCATCGTGCAACGGTCGAACGCATGTTCGCCGGCGGCGACGAAGCGGCCCTGGATGTCACGGTGCTGGGGTGGATGGAAAGCATCGGCCCGACGACGGCGGCGGAATTGGCGGAACGGCTGCACCTTCCCGTCGATGCAGTCACAGGTGCGCTGCTCAGATTGGAATCTCAAGGTCAAGTCCTCCGCGGCCAATTCCGACCAATTCCCAATTCCACATTCCACATGTCACATTCCGGCGCTCCCGCGCCGATCGAATGGTGTCATCGCCGCCTCCTGGCCCGCATCCATCGGCTCACCATCGGTCGTCTCAGGAAAGAGATCGAACCGGTGACGGCGGCCGAGTTCATGCGGTTTCTGTTGCAATGGCAGCATGTGGCGCCGGGCTCTCGACAACACGGGGAACTGGGCTTGTTGAAGGTCATCGAGCAACTGGCCGGATTCGAGGCGGCCGCGTCGGCCTGGGAATCGCAGATTCTGCGGGTCCGAATGGCCAAGTATGAGCCGGAGCTGTTGGACCGGCTCTGTCTCAGCGGGGCCGTGAGTTGGGGGCGACTGACTCCGCATCCTCGTTTGGCCGACGGAGGGGCAGCCGAGCCCGGCCGGCGCGGGCAGCGCATCGTGCCCACCAGCGTGGCCCCGATCAGCCTGTTTCCCCGGGAGGAGGCGGCCTGGCTGCTGGCGACGTTCGGAGAGGAACGCCGACGGCCTGATGACACCTCCGGGCTCAGCTCGGTCGCGCAGGACCTCCAAGGGTACCTGCGGGAGTGCGGCGCGAGTTTCTTCGCCGATCTGGTTCGGGGCACCGGGTACTTGCCGTCCCAGGTCGAAGACGGCCTGTGGGAGTTGGTCGCGGCCGGACTGGTGACGGCTGACGGATTCGACAACCTGCGGGCCCTCATGGACCCGCGACGCCGGCGGGCGGAAGGGCGAGAGCGGACGCGCCGGCCGCGCCATGCAGCCGGGCGCTGGTCGCTTCTCCGAGAAGCCGACAATCGACAGCGAATAGCGAATAGCGAGCAGCAAACAAACAACGGCCCAGAGCTATCGGCGACCAGCTCTTCGCTATCTGCCAACCTCCTGGCCGAGCAGGTCGCCCGCCAGTTGCTCCGTCGCTACGGCGTGGTGTTCCGCGACCTGCTTGGGCGGGAATCGCTCGGCCTGCCGTGGCGGGATCTGTTGGTCCAGTATCGGCGGCTGGAGTTACGGAGCGAGGTGCGCGGCGGGCGGTTTGTCAGCGGCTTTACCGGTGAGCAGTTCGCCTTGCCGGAAGCGGTGGAGTCGCTGCGGGCCTTGCGGAAGAGCAGCGGGAGCGGCGCGGCCGGACAGGAGATCAAACTGTCCGCCGCCGATCCATTGAACCTCGCGGGGGTCATCCTTCCCGGACCGCGCATCCCGGCGCTGCCCTCGAATTTCGTCGTGTTCCGGGACGGCATGGTTGTCAGGGCTGGTGCAGCTTCGGCTGTGGTCTCTCTCGACGCGGTCCGGTCACCGCACCGTTGACCGCGCGGTCCATTCCCGCTTGAGGACAGCCAGCATCGTCCCGGGGGTTGTTCGGTCCCCGCCCACGAGCACCGGATATCGCTGCTGAACGAAGGCCAGGAACTCCGTCTGCCGGTCGGGAGGCACGCTCATCAAGCTGCCGAGAGAGGAGAGATATTCTCCGCTTCCTCGCGCCATGTCCTGTTTCAGGTTCTCATAGTTCATCCAGGCGAACGCCTCGACCTTCAGGTCCTCTCGCACCAGCCCGTCCTCGGTGAACCAGGTCTTGCCGGAAGTGGAGGACAGGAAATTGGTAATCCCGTCGGAGGTCGTGTCCAAGGTCGCTTTCAGGGTACAGGCCGCCAAGGAGGCGGTTACGGTTCCGAGCAAGATCGTGGTCAGCATGGCCCGGGCGAGCGTAGACATCGTGGTTTCTCCTCCCTTCAGGGTTGTTTGGAGCGCTACGCGTCCCGCCTAGAATAAGGCGTACGGAGGGGCGAATCAAGCCCACCGGAATCCCCAAGTTCAGGCTTAAATCTCATCCGGCGACTTTAGGAAAATACCCGCTGGGCGAGGGCCTTCTTCATTTTCTTCTGGACGCACTTGTCCTTGGGAACTTCTCCGTGCGACAGCAACTGGGGAATCGCTTTGACCGGGTCCCGATACTTCCGCTTGCACTTGCCGGTCTTTTCCGTGTTCTGCTTTTTCTGGTTGCTTTCCCCCGCTCGACTCTCGATCTTGCCGGAGAGCAGCCGATCGAACGGAATGAAATGATCCCCGGCGAACGGCGGGTTTTGCTGCCAGCGATTGAAAAAATACTCCACGTTGTCGGGAACCGGCTGCGTGATATTTTTCCGCAACCCGCCTTTTCCCACCCCGTCCAGGACGCCGAGGAAGGCGATCTTTCTGCCGTTGATTCGTTTGGAGACCTGCAGCACGGCGTCTCCGCCGTAGCTATGACCGATCAGGACGATCGGCATGGACGGATTCCTGGCGTCGATCCTTTTGATGACCTCCTGCATTTGCTCGATGAAGGTCTCGTCGGTGGGCGGAGAAGGCGTGACCTTCCAGGCGAAGTCGTCCGGGTCCGCCGCCGGCACGCCGGGGTTGCCTTTCCGGTCGATCTCGTTCCAGTTCGAGATGTGGACATAGGCCCCTTTCTCGCGCAGGAACTTTTGAAACTTCTTGCCGGGCACGCAGCATCCGGTGAAGCCGTTGACCAGAAACACGAACGCGCTGTACTTGTCCGCCTGTTCGATGGCGTTGTCCAGCGCCTGGTCAGCGGAAGCCGGAAGCGCCGCCGACAGCATCAAACCGATCGCGATGGTGATACCGATCCCGGCGCGCAACCGGCGGTTCATGTGTGCGGTTCCCTTTCTTCCCTGACGTCTGCCGTCACCGGCCCTTTCCCCCTGACGCTTTTTGGCCTTTCCCCGTCAGGCTCTTCTCGTCCTCGTCTTCCTCCTCATCGTCCTCCTCGTCCTCTTCCTCCTCCGCCTCGGAACCGGCAGAGTCCGACGGTGTGCCGGAGGTCTTGCTTCCCTTGCTCTTCGGATTGCTTCCCGACATGCCGCCGAGTTTGACATCGTCGAACGTGCCGATGCCGTAAATGGTAATGCCGACCGTCTTGACGTTCTTGGGCGGCGCGTCGAAGGTCGCGCGCAAGGTCTTTTCCTCCTGACCTTGGTGAAGCCGGCCGCTGGTAAATCCGTCGAGTTTCTTGATCGCGTAGGTGGTTCCCGTTTCATAATCCAGCACGTGCGTGTCTTTGCCGTTCTCTCTGGTTCCCAGAAACTCGGATTCTTTCTTGTCTTTGCTGCCTTGGAAATTCAGGGATACCGTGGCAGATAACACCGCCCCCCGAAGCACCACGTCTTTCAGTGTGGCCGTGACGTTTTGATCGAAATCTGTCTGAATCGTCTGCGCGCGCAATCCGCCTGAATCTTTCCCGGAGCTGTCCGCTGTTTCTTCGTCCTCTTCTTCTTCTTCTTCGGCTTCTTTTGAAGCGTCGAGCCGTTTGGCCGCGGGGGCGCTTTTGGATTTCTTGGCCTCCGGCTTGGAGGACTTCGCCGCGAGGAGGAGCCGGCCCTCCTGCACCACATCGGCGGTATCCTGATTCGCTTGGGACGACGCCTGCGGCGCGCCCGTCAACTGAGCGGCCGGTTGAGGCCGGGTCTGTTGGGGAGCCGCCGTGGCGATCGCCGCCGGCCGCGTACTCGACTCCGCATCTTGCCGCGCCACCGCGACGGTTTCCCCCATGCAGCAGGTGAGAAGCAAACAGCCCAGAGGAACGAGACCCGCGAGCCGGCGCGTCATTCCGTTCCCCGAGACCTTGCCGAAAACCTCAAGACCGATTGTCATGTGAGACCTCCTTCATTCTCGACTTGCAAAACCGTTCGTTCCGATCAGCCGTCTTCCGACCGAATGCGCGCGGGCGTGCCCTGGCAGCCTATCCCGCAGACTCTCGGACGAGGCGAGCGGTCAAGACGTACTTGATCTTTCCAGACTCAACCCCGAAGCACCATTGCTTTTTCTTGAACGTCTTGAGCTTGAAACTCCCTTGATTCGCGTGGGCAAGCAGCTTCTCGCGCTTTTTCGTCTTGTTGTACCCTTTGACCCATTTGACGCGATCCTTGCAGACGGTTTCCGCGGCTCCTTTCCAGACTTCGGTCAGGGCATCGGCGATGACGCCCTTGACCTCGTCCTGTTTCAATGCCGTGCCGGCCAGCGCAAGACCAGGTTCCGCCGTGGCGGCTCCCACCGTCTGGAGCGTCGTGCCCGTCGCCGCTGCGTATTTCCGGAGCGCGTCGCGCACGTTGCTGAACCCCTTCGGGAGGGCCACATAAATGTTAGCCGTCAGCTCGAGATCGGAGCGTAACGGGCCTTTATAGAGGACGATCGGCTTTCTGGTGTCGGCGTCTTCGAGCGGAATCACCGAACCCTCCCGGCACACCACTGCGAGAGTCGTGACCGGCTGCACGTCGGGATTGCCCTGCTCGGCAAGCCGTAGGATGATCGTGACCGCATCCTTTTCTCCGCCCTTGTCCGTCATGGACTCCTTGCAGCGGAGGTCGTGGAGCTGCAGGGTGTAGGTGTCGTTCGACGAGGATTGACTCCCTTCAGCGCCCCCCTCCTTCCTGGACTTTTTCTTGGATTGTCCGGGCAAAAACTGTCGGATTTGTTGATCGCTCTCCTCCTTGGACGGGTCGTCGGCCGGTTCCGCGGCGAAAGTCCCCCCGCTCGTTGCCAATAGGATCGCCGCGCTTCCCATACAGAATGCCCTTCGTGCGACGCGAGATATTCGGTGTGCGTTCATCAGAGTGACCTCCTTCCAGGTATCGGATCTCGGTGCCTTTCGACCCTGACCCACACGACGACGGATCGTGTGATCGGCATGTGAACCGTCAGGATCCCTGTAAATCGGCCAGCGATTGTCGTATGCGATCGGCATCGCGTGCGCCGGGGTTGAGCGAGAGATATTTCTCCAACGCCGCCGCGGCGGTCTTGCGGTCCCCGAGCTTGTAATACGCGAGCCCCAACTCTCTGTAGGCGTCGGCGAATGCGTTGTCGGCTTTGATTGCGGCGACGAAGTGACCGATGGCCCGCTTCGACGCCTCGGAGCCGCTTTCCGTTTCCAGTGCGATCTTTCCGAGGTAGTAGTGCAGCACGGGGTCGGCGTCTTTGGCCGCCAACGCCTTTTCGAACATCGCGGCGGCCGTTTTGAACCGCTTGCGTTCATAGTCGAGCTTCCCGACGTTCACCACCAGCTCGCGCGTCCGCCGATTGAACTCGTCGGTGTTCACGAGGAGCTTTCGGCTTGCCAGATCCCGGCCGTATTTCGATTGGACTAGACCGGTGAGCTTCGCAATCCGCGACTTGTTGGTCGGGTGGTCGCCGTAGAAGAAGTTTTCGATCGCGCCCTGGTCGCCGTATTCTTTCAGGAGTTGCGCAAACGTCTTCGGCGCTTCCTGCGGGTCGTAGCCGGCCTTGACCATGTACTCCAACCCTACGACGTCGGCCTCGGTTTCGCTGGCGCGGCCGTGGCCGCTGATGGCGGCCTTCATCGAATACTCGTACGTTTTTTGAAGCAAAGCGGGCGGGAGCGCGACCTTGCCGCTGGCCTCGGCTGCCTGTGCGGCCAGTTGCCCGAGGACCTGGATGCCGTACGTCCCTTCGATGCCCTTGGTCACGTGGCTCTCCGTGACGTGCGCGATCTCGTGCGCAAGCACCATGGCCAGTTGGGCTTCGTTCTCCATGCGGGCGAGCAAGCCGGCGTTGACGTAGAGGAGCCCGCCGCCGAAGGTGAAGGCGTTGATGCTGGCATCGTTGACGACACGAATGCTGTACGTGAACGGGCGCGGGTGCGCGACGGCGACGAGTCGCTGGACGATATCGTTCAGATAGGTGTCGAGCAGCGGATCTTCCCACATCCGGTGGCTGCTCTCGTATTTCCTCGCATTTTCCTGCGCCATCCGTTCTTCGTCGGCCTCGGTGAAGGTCGGCCGATTCATGACGGCGCTGCCGACCGACATCCCCGTCTGAAGATACCGGTCCGTGCCGGCCGGCAGTTGTTTCATCAGGTCCTCGCAGCCGGCCGACGCGAAGAGCGCACACATGGCGATCACAGGCATGACCACGCGGATAGCGTGACGCACGTTTCGCGGCATGACGGCCTCCTCTGTCACGGGTCTGGAAAACGATGAGCGATCTGTCTCCTCCGATCTCCGGTGTCATCCTGTCCGCCAAGCTTCGACCACAACGCTTCCCACAATTCGGTGCTGCTGTGAAACGCCTGGCGGCGGCCCTCGCCGTCTTCGACCGTTCCGACCAATTGCCGCGCCTTGTTCTTCGTGCGAATGCCTTGCTTGCGGCTTCGGCGATAGATGCGCACGATGTACGACTCCATCCAATCCCCCGGGTCCTCCGCGGGCCATCGACGACGGCATGATCAAAACGCGCGCGCATCTTAACTGCGGAGTCCTTACCGATGACTTACCGATCCCGCGAAGAAGAAATGCCGTATGGTGACTAGGGTTGCGCGGAGTCGGCAAGAAGGGGCGGCGGATATTCGGCTCGAGAGGGGTAAAAAGGAGATGAGAGAGTGAAATTCAGGCGCCGGTGAAGGGCGCGTCGGGGTTGGCGTCGGTTTGGCCGATGCTGCGAACGGGTCCTGATTGGGGCTCGAGCGTCTGGCGGAACCGTTCGATCTCCGGAGACGGCGCGAGGCCGAGCCCGGCTTTCAAGGCCTGTCGGCATCGGTGATAGACCGACAGCGCATCGGCGGGGCGATCGAGGGCGCGATAACACCGCATGAGTTCCAAATACAGCTCCTCGGCGAGATCGTCGGCGACAAGACCGTGTTCCAGCAGCACGATGGCGTGGTCATAGAGGCCCGAACGTATCAGGCGCCGGGCGTGAGCGATCGCGAAGCGGAGGAATCGGGTCTGCAGCCGCGCGCGCGACGACAGGGCCCACGTCGCGTCTACTCCGTCGAGGAACCGGCCGTGGTACAAGCTCAGCGCCTTGCGGGCGGCGGCTGTCGGGTCCGCCTCATCGCCTTCGCGCTCGGCCGCGCTGAGCAGGCGCTCGAACGCCCAGGCGTCGACCCAGACGTCCCGCGGTTCGAGCGTGAGGCGGTTGTGCGTGAGCCCGAGAGCGGCGTCCGACCCGAGCAGCCGGCGCAACCGATGCAGCGCGACGGTGAACGCCCGATAGGCGGCGTCGGCGTCGGCGTCCGGCCAGAGCGCATCGGTCAATTTCTCGATCGGGACCCCGCGCCCGCCCAGGGCGATCAGCGCCATGAGCAGCTCGAGCGGGCGGCGCTGAGTCTTGCCTTTGAATCGGAGGGGCTTGCCGTCTTTCGCCACGGCGAAACGTCCCAAGGTGTACACCTTGATCGGCCAGGGCCAGTCGTCGGCCGATACGTCGGCCGGCGGCGCGAGGGCATGGCGCCGGATCGCCTCCTTGACATAGCCGGGCTCGATCCCCGCATCGAGCGCGTGCGCATACAGCCGGGCGATGCGATCGCGCGTCCACCACGGAAGAACGTCGAGGTCAAGAGCCCGGCCGAGGCGCAAGGCTTGCCGGAGCAAGGCCAGACCCTCCTGCCCGCGCCGCGACGAGAATTCGAGCTCCGCTTCCGTGAGGTCGCACATGTATTCGAGTGATCGGCCGCCGATGGCGCGAGCGATCAAGCGCGCGCCGTTCAGCGATTCCCGTGCGCGGGTCGTCTGGCCCGTCTCCAACGCAATGCGCGCGGAACCCATCAGACAGATCGCTTCGCCGAACCGCATGCCGCTGGCCCTGACCATCCTCAGGGCAGACTGCGCGCACTCTTCGGCGTGGGCCAGTTGGCCTTTGTGCAGAGCCACCACCGAGGCCAGGTGATGATAATACGAGCCGTCGAGCAGACTCTGGGGGCGGAGGGCGAAGGACGTCTGGTGAAGCCGGCGCTCGGCCGCCGTGACGTCGCCTTGGATGAGGAGCAGAAAAATTTCCGCGCCCAGGCGTTGAATCTCGACCATCCGGATGCCGGTGACCTCGGCCAGCCGGCGGCCTTCCTCGACTTCGCGCAAACCCTGTTCGATGTCCCCGGTGTGCCAGTACACGATCGCCAGCGAGGCGTGCCGCCAGAGGCGGGTCAGGGGCGCGATGTCCTGCCTCGACCATTCCGCCCGGAACTCGGCGATGAGGTGCTTCGCTTTGGCGAGGTCCCCTCGCCACGTGCAGTAATACAGCAGGTGGTTGGCCAGCATCAGGCGGGTGTTGACGTCCGCCTCCGACCAGAGCAGCGCTTCGGCTTTCTCGACCCACGAGGAAAGATCCGGGTGATCGGGCCAGCGGTTGATGAGCATCGTAAAGGTGACGAAGGTGACGCGCGCTTCGATCTCGGGCGAGGGATAGTCCGGATACCGGCGGCGAAGGCCGTCGAACAGCTCTCGGCACCGGTCGAACTGGACAAAATCCCGCCATTCGAAGAAGACGCTTTCGACGAGGCCCAGCCAGGCGAGATACGAACCGGCAGGGTCGTCCGTCTTCTCGAACAGCGCGAACGCCCCGTCGAAGTGCGCCCGCGCTTCGACCGGATCGAACGGCAGCCGGCAAGCCCCCAGCCAGTAGCGGAGCCACGGTGTCCCTGCGCGCATCGCGTCCGGGACGGCCTGAAGCCACTGCGCCAGGGCCGGGCCGCGGCCCTGGGCGGCCAGCACCGGCGCCTGGAGGAGAATCAGTCGGATCAGCCCGTCCCACTCGCTGGCTTCGATCAACAATGCGGCGGCGTCTTCGACGAATCCGTCGGCTTCGAGCAGCGCCGCCGCCCGGCGCCGCAAGCGGTTCAGCTCCGGCGGGGGATACGCCGCTCGGGCGCGGGATTGCAGGAAGGCCCGGAACAGGGGATGGTATTCGTACGTCGAGGAGGGGCCAGCAAGCTTGAACGTGAAGTAATTGCGACGCACCAGTCCGTTCAGCAGGGCCTCGGCTTGTTCGATCCCGGTCAACTGTCGGGCCGCCTCAGCCGTGATCTTGGGGAGGAGAGATGTCTGAAGCAGCATGGCGCGTGTCGCGCCCTCCGCGCGCTTGAACAGTTCCTCCGCAAAATAGTCGAACAGCATCGAGTGGCCGGAGGACAAGTCGGGCGTTCGCCGTCTTCTGCGGGGCGACTCATGTTCGACCAACAACACCAGGCCGGCGACCCAACCCTGCGTCTCTTCGTGCAGGGCGCGAAGTTGTTCCGTGCTCAGTCGGGATCGCAGCCGGCCGATTGCAAGACTCTCCCGTTGGGTCAGACGCAGATCGTCCCAATCCAAAACGGCAAGCGAACCGGATGCAAGTAGGTGAGCGAAAGAGGTTGGAGGATCGGCGCGGCTGAGGACGATCACGGTGACGCCGGGCGGGGTCTCGGCCAACCCGATCGGCAGCAGGTCGTGCAGCGGCGAGTCTTCCGGCAGACGCTCGAAATTGTCGAACACGGCGACGCCGGGCTGTTTGAGCCGGGCGAAGAACAGGCGGAAGAAGTTGCGGGTAAAGGTCGGGAGGCCGGGGAAGTATTCCGGCGTCAAGAGGGGGAGTTGTGCTCGCTTGGGTGAAACGCCGCCTCCGACGGCAAGTCTCAGATAATAAAAGAACGAAGCGGGGTCAGCGTCGCCGGCGTCGAGGCTGTACCAGATGTGCGGCAGTCTCCGAGCGCCGAGGTAGCCGGCCGCCAGCGTCGTCTTCCCGGACCCGGCCGGGGCGGTCATCCAGACGATCGATCTCGCGCGGGCGGCATCGAGGAGGCGGAACAGCCGCTTCCGTTCGTGCACGGCTGCCAGGGTCGGACGGGTAAGCTTGGCCAGCCTCGGGGTGCGTACGGCCATGGACGTCCGGACAGGGGGTGGAGGCGATGGTCGCACACTTCACCGCCCTGGGGCAAGTTCTTGACTCTGGGAAAATCGCTTCCGTACGATGCGCCCCCTATGCGCCACCTCGTGGCGAGGCGTCTCCGGAGTCTGGTCGCTTGGGTCTGTTTCCCGCTGGTGTGGGCTATGGGCGCGTCCCCGGCCTGTGCCGATGGCTTTCGCAATCCTTTTCAAGGCTCGGCGGCCATCGGGCAGGGCAACGCATTTGCCGCTCAAGCTGACGACCCGACGGCGGTTTTTTACAATCCCGCCGCCATGACGAGGCTGCGGGGGGTGCAGCACGCCGTCGGCGTGCAATTCGTCAGCCCTCAGACCCGGTTCACGAGTCCAAGCGGGGCGCAGACGACCAACGATCTCGGCGGGCCGGTCGGCTGGCCTCCGCCCGGCCAACTGTATCTCACGGCCAACTTAGAACGATCGGGCCTGCCGATTCTCCGGGATCTCAGCCTGGGTCTGGGCCTGCTGTCGCTCTATGGATTCGGCAACAAGTACCCGGAGCGCGCGCCGTTCTCGTCCACGAGCTACCAAGGCAGCCTTCCGCTGCTCGACATCAAACCCACGGTGGCCTACAAAGTCTTTGATCGCCTCTCGCTCGGACTCGGCGCGGACATTTTCACGTTCGCGAGTTTTATCGGCGAGGGGCAAACGGAAGGCCTGTCCATTTCCTCCGGCGCGGGCGGCGTTCCGGCGGGCAGCCGTGTGGAGTTGAACGGCAAGGGGACGACCGCCGGCCTGAACGCCAGCGCGCTCTACACGCTGATCGGCACGGTGGACCGGCCGCGGGTGAACCTGGCCGGGGTGTGGCGCAGCCAGGCGGTTCTGCCGCTGCACGGACAGTTGCTCGTCAACGGAGCGCCGGTCGCCGATGCCTCCGCGAAGTTCCTGTTGCCCGAGGTGTGGACGCTGGGGCTGGCGGTCTGGCCTCTTCAGGATGCCGAGCGCGCGTGGAAGGTCGAGGTGGACGTGGACTACACCCGGTGGCGGTCGGTAAGAAATTTGGACGTCGCCCTTTCTACCGGTGCCGCCATTTCCAATCCGCAACGCTGGAACAATAGCCTGTCGATCGCCACAGGGACGGAATACAAGTGGCTCCGCCTGCCGGGGCATAAAGCCTGGCAACTGGCGCTCCGTGTCGGCTATAACCGCTCGCACACGCCCATCCCGGACGCGAATTATAATCCGGTTATCCCCGACGCCGACGTGCATGTGTGGTCGGTTGGGCTGGGCCTCTTCTGTCAGAGAGGCGGACGGTTTTTGGGACTGGTGGACTGTGGCGCCGCCGACGGCGGTTGGTTGACGCGTCAGGCGGTCGGGCTCGACCTCGCCTATCAACTTCTGCTGTTCGAACCCCGAACGGTCACCGGCCACCCCGATCCCGGCGTCAACGGAACGTATCGGACCACAACGAATGCCGGAAGCCTGACCCTGCGGATCAACTTCTGATCGTTCCGGAGAAGGTCGGTATTCATGCCCGGCTGAAGCAAGGCCCGAACGGGGGTCCGGGCCTTGCCGCCCTCACGTGTTCACGACGTCTGGTTGCGCTGCGGCGCGATGTAGCGCACGGCTTTCAATTCGGCCAGCGCAGCCAGTTTCTCGATCGGCAGCCGGCCGATCACCAGTGTGCCGGTCTTCGGCTTGAGCAGCAACTCGAAGCCGAGTTGCTCGAGTGACGCCAGCGTCGCTTCAGACGTGTCGCTCAGCCACACTTGGATTTCCGCCTTGCCCTCTGCGACGAAGGCGGCTTCCTCAGGGCCCGGCGTGGGAACCTTGTCTTTCAACCGCTTGACGATCGCCGCCAGACTTCGGTGCAGCTTCGTCGCGGTCTGGGCGGCGGGCCGATCCGGCACGGTTTCCTCGCGTGCCGGGGAGACAGCCTCGTCGGTCTCGATGAAGACTCGCTGCTCCAGCGCCTTCCCCCAAACGCTTCGGTCGGTCACCGGCGGCGCGGCTGCTGCGCCCAGCATGGGAAGGGGTTGTCGGCCTTCGCCCGGTCCGCCGAAAACCTCTTCGTAACTCACACCCTCGGGAATCTCGACCGGCACGTCGATCCGCCGCGGTCGGCCGCCCTCCGTGATCGTCATCTCTTCGACGGCGACGAACGAGGTGTACTGCGTCATGAGACGGTGCGCGAGCCCCAGTTGCGTGATCGCCAGACGCACCTCCGCCTTCGGCGTCCCGCGCTGCATGCCGGTGAAATCCTCCGCCATCAGGTCGTCGATACGAATCCGCGCCCACAGGGTGGCGAGCACGTCGTGCTGCGGTTGTCGCTCCGGCAGCTCCACCTTGATCTCGCGCGTGACGGGACGACCAGCCAGCTTGCCGTGCAGCTTGACGATGTCCTTGCCCGCCGCCGCGTAGCGGCCGATCAGGATGACCGGCTTGGCGCTGAAGAGGTCCTGCAGGCGACGGGGATAGACCTCCTCAACCTTGAGTGTGCCCCAGTCGACGGACAGATCGGTCAGCAGGGGGTTGCGCACGCGCTCGTGGAACCGCCTCGCGGCGGCCGATCCGTCGTCGTTGAGGCCGACGTACTCGACTTCGCCCCGGCCTTCCTCCGCCATCTTATCCAAAAGGAACCGATTGACCGCGCTGCCGATGCCGAACGAGAAGACCCGCGCGTTGGGATGTTTTCGGATTTCGGCGATGATCTCCATGTCGTTCCCGACATAGCCGTCCGTCATGAAGCAGACGATGCGGACGTGCTCCTGTGAATCCGAGGGATCGAGCGCGGCCTTGATCGCCTTCATCATGTCCGTGCCGCCTCCGCCGGACCGCGACTGCAGGAACGCGTGCGCCTTGCGCAGGTTCTCCTTCGTGGCGGGCACCGGCTCGGGAAACAGGATGTGCGTGTCGCCGGAGAAGGTGATGAGGTTGAACCGGTCTTGCTGATAAAGCCCCTCCAGCGCCAGGCGCATCGTCTCCTTGGCCTTCTCGATCGGGAAGCCGGACATGGAGCCGGAGGTGTCCAACACGAAGACCAATTCTTTCGGCGTGACATCGGACGGCGTCACGCGATCGGGCGGCTGAAGGATCAGCGTAAAGAACCCGTCCTTGCCATGGCGATGCGTGAGCACGGCGTCCTGGATCCTCCCACCGGCCACGTCATACCGCAGGATGAAATCCTTGTTGGGAATCGAGGTCCGGTTTTTGAGACGAACGACCGCGCCGTTGGATACAGGCTTGTCGATCGTGATCTCGTGCGTCTTGGAGTGAATGTTCCGGATCGGTACGCCGGCATCGAGCATGACCTCGATGGAAATATCATGGCCGGTTCTTGTCCCCGGGGGCATAACGGTCGGCGTGATCCGCGAGGCGTCCGGCACTCGATCCGTGTCAGGTGCCCAGCCGCCGCCTTGCTTCCCTGTCGGCGTTCCCGGGATGTAGCGCGGGCCGACGACCATCGGAAACACCAATTCATAAGCGCCGTCCTCATACTTCAACACCTCCACATAGCTGATCGTGACGCTGATCTGCTCGCCCGGCATGATATTGGCCACCGACTGCGTGAACATATTCGGCCGTTCCTGGTCGAGCAGACCGGTCCGGCGGCCGTTGGCTTTCGCCGCCTCATAGATCGCCAGCGCGTCCTCCCGCTTCGTGATCTTGCCTTTCACGACTCGGTCGCCGACTGTCAGCGTCATGTCGTCCACCGCCGCTCGTTGCGGCAGCGGGAAGGTGTAGACGGCTTCGATCTTGTCCGGAAACGGATTCTCAAACCGCTGGATCACGCGGGCGCGGGCGAGGAAGCCGCTGACTTCGATCTTCACGTCCGTGTGCTTGAGGGGAAAGAGTTGCGCAGGCTTCCCGTCGGCATCGAGAGCGGTCAAGCCCCCTTGCGATTCGCCGTGCAAGGAAACAGGGACCGGAGCCGGCTTGCTAGTCCTGGCGAGCCCAGGGCCAGGCCAGACGGAGAGGAGCGCGGCGACCAGTGCTGCCCAGATAACGGGCCGGCGAGAAACCGTGGGGAGCGGAACAGCGTCTCTTCTCATGGCATCCTCCTTGTGCGGGACGGCAGTATGCCGCCTCACCAAGGGAATGCCGCGAGGGAGCCGATCCTTTCAGCCTATGGGAAGGATGCCAGTCGTCCAAGGGTTAGCGAGAGGACAGGGGAATCTCTGCGATCAGCCTGGCGTTTGCGGCAGGGTCCGGATTCACGACGTAGACCGCTCGTTCGTCGGGAGCGCCGGGTCGGCTCGGATCGACGTGTTCGATAACAAGAGACGTTGTTGCCCGTTTGCTCCGCTCGACCACGGACGCCAAATCCGTGACCTCCATTTCCGGCTCGCGCGACAACAGGATGAACAGGCGACCCCGAGGCTCGACACCTTCGCGCATCGGCCCGACCGGAAGCGGGATCATATAGCGCGTGCTGCCGGTCACTTCTGGCCCCCGTGGCTCTTGCTCTCTGCCGGGCAGCCCCGGCGGCGGGGGGAACACCAAGGTCGCCGTTCCCGGTCGCTCTTCGTACCACACAAACAGATACCCGCGCTTGTTGGTTTCGATCGTGAGGCGAGGATTGTCGCGCCGGGTGAAGGCGGTCGTGGGCTCCACCTCCACATCGCGTCCATCACGGCCGCGAAGGACGAAGCTGTAGCGGAGCCCGAGCGGTTTGGCGCCGCTGTTCCGTTCCTCTCGAGAGACATGTTCACCGGTTCTGGCGCGTGGCGTTTCGGCCGCCGTCCGTCGGCCTTCTCCGTAGAACAACGCGCGTGCGCTCACCGGCGCCGCGCCGGCGGCGCCGAAGGCTTCTCTCGTCGGAGCGGGGGCCGGCTCAGCCTGTTGCAGGAGCGATGGCGGGGCCGCTGGTGGCGGAAGGTCGGCTTTGGGCGGCAGGCGGCCGGCTTGGGGCGGCGGCTGTTCCGACTCCGGCGTCGCCTTCTGTTCCGCCCGAGGCGCGATGGCTCGGGCCGGGGCCGCAGGGGCGGCGGGCTCGGACTTCGGGACAGGCTTGCGCGGTTCTTGTCGCGCGTGCTGTTCTGTCGATGCCGGAGCCGGGGCTTGCGCGGGCGGCATCGCATCCTCGGCGGCCATAGGTGGGATGGACGTGCGCAGGGTCTCTTCATAGAGCCGGGTGCCGACGACGATCGCCACCGCTGCGGCCGCCAGTCCTCCGGCCACCGCCACATTCGCCGGCCGGCGGAACCATTCCATGAAACGAGCGGCCCACGAGGTGGTAGCCGGAGCCGGCGATCGCTCCAACGCGGCGAGGATGCGCCGACGGCTGACCGGGTCGTTGAGCAGTTCCTTCAATGCCTGCTCATCGGCCAGCGCGTCGAAGAGCGCCTGATCGCGCAAGGCCGCTTCAAACAGTGCGCGGCGCTCCTCAGCCGTCAACGTGTCCGTCGCGAATGCCCCCAGGAGTTTTTCGACGTCCCGTTCAGTCATTTTGCATAAGGAACGTGGTTCGTGAAGCGTAGCTCGTGAAACGCTCAGACCTCAGAACTTGCTCCCTCCCAACTGCCGCCTAACAAGCCAAGGAGCTGCTTCCGGCACCGAAAGTCCCAGGTGTAGATCGTGTTGATGGAATGTTGACCCATGAGCCGCTGAATTTCCGGAAAGGTTTTTCCCTCCAGTTTCAGCCGGAAGAGTTCCCGGCATCGGGGACCGAGACGGCCGAGGGCCGCGATCAACCGTTCGACCATCTGCTTGCGTTCCAATTCAGCTCCCGGGTTCTCACGCGCATCGGCGATGGGAACGTCGTCGATGGATGCCACATCGTACTCGCCGCGCCGTTCCATCTTCCTGTGCAGGTCCAGCAGCTTGAACCGCAGCACTTGAAAGGACAACGGGACCAGTTCGGTCAACTCGGTGACGTGACCGTATTTTTCGTGCAGCACGAGCATGACGTCCTGGACAAGGTCTTCCGCCGCCTCCCTCGATAGACGGGATGTGGCGAACGCCAGGATCCTTTCACGCAGTCTGGAAAGAATCTCATCCCGGTCCATTGCGCCTCTGGCGGTTCCGCGTGTGCCGGTGAGTCTGATCCGATTCCGTCAGGCGAGCGCCGCTTCGTTCGAGCTGATCAGCGCTGACGCGCTGCGAGAACACGATCGAATGACCCACATGCGAGTCCGAGACGCCGGCACATCAGGTACTGCCGGTCGAACCGGTTCTTCGTGCGGACGATCTCGGCCAGTGCGCGGACGCCGATCCTTCCCCACGCGGCCACGTGAAAGACCGGGAGCGGATAGTCGGTGCCGAACAGAAGCCGGTCGTGCAGCTCCGGGTGGCGGCGCAGATGGAGCAGCATCGTGAGCCGGTTCGGGAGAGTCAGGGCCGAGATGTCGGCGTAGAAGTTCCGGTACTGCCGGACGAACGCGTGGAAGGTCGGCAGGAACTTTTCAGAGAGCATGAGGCCGTCACTGCAGGCATGAGCGGCAATGACCGTGACGCCTTCCTCCAGCGGCGCGCGCAGCCTGGCCGGATCGCCGACGGATTGGTCTTTCCCGATGAGGCTGAATTCATACCCGACATGACTCAAGAGCGGCAACCGGTGTTCGGCCAAGGCTCGATAGAAGGCCTTGTACCGGGAATCGGCCGGGTCGAATTGCTGCGCATTCGGCAGGACCTTCACCAGGACAGCGCCCGCGTCCGCGCCGCGGTGGACCTCGTCCACGGCGTCGCGGCGCTGGGGATTGATCGACACGCCGGCCAGACACTCGTCGGGATAGGCCCTGGCCACGTCGAGGACATACGTGTTGCTGATCAGAAATTCGGTCTGTGCGCAGTCCAGACGACCGGCCCGGTCATAGACGCCGTCCATCCCCAGCAACACCGCTTGCCGGACGTGACGTGAGGCCCGGAGTTCGGCCAGCAGATCGTCGAGGTATTTCTGATTGGCTCGTTTCGGGTCATTCGTGGAGAGGTCGTGCTTCCAGAGCAGAACGCGAAACAACGGACTCTTGAGCATCTTCGGCGAGATGTAACAGCCGTTGCCCGCGTCGGGCAGGGCGGCGAGATGCACGTGGCAGTCGATGAGGGTCTTGCCGGAAGAATCGTGTGAAGCGTCGTTCGTGACGCGTTGGTCGGAAACAGTCATGTTGAAACTCGGTTCGCGAGCGACGTTTCACGCTTCACGCGAAGACAGCCGTTCCATCGCGATGCGCTTGAGCGCGCGCAGATCCAGTTTGCCGGTGCCCAGCACGGGCAGGGCGTCCACTTTAATGCAGTGATCCCGGCGCGGGATGAACAGGTTGGAGAGGCCGGTCGCCGCGACCTTGTCCAGGATTTCCGGAATCATCCGTTCGTCCAGCGTGTGCAGCACCGCCAACTGCTCGCCCTTGCGTTCGTCCGGGATACCCGTCACGGCGAAGACTTGGCCGTCGACACCCGCCGCCTCGTGCAAGGCTTCCTCCACCCGCCCGTGGGGCACCATCTCGCCGCCGATCTTCGAGAAGCGGGAGAGCCGGTCGGTGATGGTGATGAACCCGTCTTCATCCACCTGGGCGATGTCGCCCGTGATGTACCATCCATCCCGCATGGCCTTCGCCGTGAGGTCCTCGCGGCCGAGATACCCGCTCATCACGTTCGCGCCGCGCACCAGCAGCATGCCCGGCGTATTGGGAGGCAGCGGCTCGAACGTGTCCGGATCCACGATGCGGACGCAGACCCCGGGGAGCGGTTGCCCGACGGTGCCCCGGCGCGACCCCGGCTGGAAAAAACCGGAGGCTCGAAAATCCGGCAGGTTCGTCGAAATGACCGGCGCGCACTCGGTGACCCCGTAGCCCTCCACCGGCCGGATGCCGAACCGATCGTGGAACGCCTGGGCGAACTTATCTGGCAGCTTCTCCGCACCGGTAATGATGACCCGCAACGTGCTGAACTGTTCGGGCGTGCACCGGCGGTAATAGAGTTGGAGGAAGGTCGGCGTGGCGACGAGCAGGGTGACCCGGTACCGGGCGATCAGGTCGCCGATCGCAGCGGCGTCGAGCGGTGAGGGGTGGAACACGATGCCCACGCCGTGGGTGACGACGAACCAGAAGATCAGGAAGCCGAACGAGTGGAAGAACGGAAGAATGCCCAAGGCGACGTCGCTTCGATCCACGTGCAGGACCTGGGCCGCCCCTTCCACGTTGGAGTCGATGCTGAAGTGGGAGAGCATGACGCCCTTCGGCTCGCCGGTGCTGCCGCTGCTGAAGATGATCGTCGCGAGGTCGTCCATGGTGGTTGCCCGCGCCTGGCCGCAGGCGAGTTCGATGATGCGAGTGGGCGCGAGAACCGCGAGGAGGAACGCCAGCAGTTTCTGAGTCGGTCCGATCATCTTGGCAAGATCTTCGAGCCAAAGGAGTGTCACGCCTTCCGGCACGTCCAGTTTGGCTTTCTCCACGAACCGGCGGCTGGTGACGACGGTGCGCAGACCGGCCTGCCGGCAGGCGGACTCCAACCCGGCTCGACCGACCGTGTAGTTGAGGTTCACGCTGGTTTTTCCACAGAGCGTGACGGCGACGTTCGCGAGCGCGCCTCCGACCGAGGGCGGGAGCAGCAGCCCGACGTGTGGTTGGTTTTCCCAATGAGGGCGTAGCGCCCGCGCCAGGGCGACGGCGCCGATCAATGCCTTGAGGCACGTGACGTGGGGCCGTGTGGCGTCGGCCATGGCGAAGCGGAACGGGTGCCGGCGCATCGCGCGAATGAAGCGCCGGTGCAGCGGCCGGCAATCCGGCTTGCGCAGCCGCCAGGCGGCTTCACCCAGCTCTTGGACGGCCTGCCGCACCCGGTAGGCCGGAGTATCGGGAGGCAGAGGAGGACCGAAAGAAACGGTGACGGGATAGGGGATGCGCTCGGGGAGCTTGGTCAGGAAGCGGCCTCCGACGTAACTGAAGATGCTGCCCCAGACACGGTCGAGATGGACCGGAATGATCGGGACGATGCGGCCTTTCACGATCCGTTCGAATCCCCGACGGAACGGCAGCATCGCGCCGGTCCGCGTGATCTGGCCCTCGGGAAAGATGCAGACGAGGTCGCCCTCGTCCAGCGACCGGCCTGCCTCGCGGAGCGCGCGGAGAATCAGACGCGGCCCGCCGGACGCGGCGATCGGAATCACCCGCATGGCCCGCATGAAGGGTTTGAGCAGCGGATGCTCGACGTAGGCGGCGTCGACCACAAAGCGGATCGGCCGGTCCAGGCTGGCCATGAGGAGGAACCCGTCCACGAATGAGATGTGGTTGGGAACGAGCAATGCTCCGCCTTGCTGAGGAACATGCTCCCGTCCGATGACGCGCAGCCGATACACGCTGTGAGTGAGCAGCACCAAGACGAGACGGAGGAAGGCATCCGGCAAGAGCCACAGTGCCCAGGCGGTGCCGCCGGCGGTCGCCAACGACGCGGCGAGGAGGATGCCGCTCGGCGAGACGCCGCTTTGCGACAAGGCTTCCGCAGCGAGCGAGCCGATCAGAATGCCGCCGAACACGAAGGTGTTGCTCAGCGCAATGACGGCTCCCCGCCGATCTCCCGGCGACCGCCACTGGATCAACGCGTTGATCGGCACGATGAGCATCCCGCTGGACACGCCGAGCAGCGCCATGAGGACAAGCGTGCTCGACGTCCTCGGCGTGATCGAACCGAGCATGCCTAGGAACAGAACCAGACCGCCTGCGCCTAACGGGATCAGGCCGTACTCCACCTTCGAGGCCGACAACATGCCGGCGAGGAAGGCGCCGGCTCCGACCCCGATGGCGAACAGCGCCAGCGGCGCGCCGGAGACGGCGTCCGAGAAGCCGAGCAGGGCCTTGGCATACACCAGCATGTCCTGGCCGACCAGGCTGGCGACCGTCCAGAAGAAGCAGGCGCCCGCCACGGCGAGACGCAGCACGCGATCCGCCCGGATGGCCGACCAGGCTCCACGGAGCGTCGCGGCGAGCCCGCCGTCGGATCGCGCCGGAGGGACGCGAGGAACCGTCCACGAAGCGATGAAGCCCGCCACGGCGCACAGCGTCAGGATCGCTCCGGCTTTCCACGGGGAAGGAGCGGTGAGGTCCAACAACACGCCTCCCGCCGCCGTGCCCAGGATGATGGCCAGGAACGTGCAGAGTTCCAAGACGCCGTTGCCGGCCGACAGACGTTCGTGTGGCAGCACTTCCGGCAGAATTCCGTACTTGGCCGGACTGAAGAGCGCGCTGTGGACGCCCATGAGCCCGAGAACGGCGAGTAGCCAGACGGTTCCGGAGGGATCGAGCAGCAGCGTGACGGCGCCCGCCGCCATGAGCAAGACTTCGACGGCTTTCATGGCGATGATGACCGTGCGCTTGCTCAGCCGGTCGGCCAGCACGCCGGCGCACAGAGAGACGAGCATCAGCGGGAGGGTCATCGAAACAAACGCCAGCGTGGTTTGAGTCTGAGCGGCGGCTTCGAACGCCGGCCCGGACGAACCGACTTGCGCCGCGACGGCCTTGATCCCCAGCAGCGCGACGATCAGTTTCCAGGCATTGTCGTTGAACGCGCCGCAGAATTGGGCGATCAGGAGGCCACGTAGGGGGTGACCGGTCGGTGTGCAAGTCGTATCAGTCATGTTCGACCTACGAGAACGTGCATGTGGCGGGGCATTGTAGCAAGACCTCTGGATTTCACAAAGGCTCTGATGAGGCCGGGAGCCTCAACGGTCGCGGCTGAGCCCGGCCCCGCCGGCCTCGCGATCAGATTGTGAACCAGAATAAGCGCAGCCGAGTCTGTCCCTGGTCCTCGGTCTCGGCGCCTACCAATCCGCCGAAGACGTTCCAGGAAATCCCTTTCCCGTGTTCGGCTGAATAACTGAACAGGGGAAGCACCGGATTGAGGTCGAAGCTCGAGCGCTCGGGGGATACGGCACGCCGGAGCAGGGCCATCTTGGAGCCGCCGAACAGGCGAAACTCGTAACTCTCGTCCGTCGGCTGCTCATAGTGCGCCAGCCACCAGAGCGCGTTCCATTCCGTCGTCTTTCCGTCTTGACTCCTCACGTTGAGAAGGGGCCAGAGCCAGTCCGTTTCGCCACGTCCTGTCGAAAGATCCGTTCGGTGTGCGTACACGGGGAACAGCCGACGCGACCGTTGGGTTGGGCTCGTGACGGCTTGGTACAGCGAGAACGGCGCCCATCCGACAAACCCGAGTCGAGTCTCACCTGTGTCGCGATGGTTGTCGTAGTGCCAGAGCGGAAAGAGTCGGTTGGAGGTTTGGATCGGCGAGGACTGGTCTTCATAGAGCAGCATGACATGTAACGCCGTACTCTGTTCACGCTCATCGCGCCTGTAGTCGTAAAGCGGGAAGAACCGGTGGCGCGTCATGGTCGGTGTGGTCTGATAACGAAACAGCGAGAGCTCGGAGACTCCGCCCAACGAGAAGGACAGGTCAGAACCCTCGCGCCGGTAGTCGTAGAAAGGAAACAGAAGGCTACGGGTCTCAGCCGGACTCACGGTATGGCGTACCAGGCTGGCCAGTACCACCGGATCGAGTCCGAGGAGCGTGAATCCCCACGTTTGCGCGGCGTCATCCGTGCGGAGGCTTCCCAACGGCATCAGGCTCTGCTGTTCGGTCTGTTTCGTTCGCGTGTGCCAGTAGAGGTACAGCGCGTTCATGGACGTTTCTTCTTTTTCGCGATCGTGCGCATAGGCATAGACCGGGGTGAAGCGATGGGCCGAGCGAGTAGGGCCGTCCGCGACCTCGAGCAACGAAAGCGCGGGCTTTTCGCTGAAAGGGGGAAGTCCGAGGGCGGTGAACCGACGGTTCGCTCCATCCCGCCGATAGCCGTAGAACGGAAACACGTGATTGGCTGTCGTCTGATCGTCGGACTGATGCCGGATCAAGACGAGCGGGTCCAGACCCAGCACGCCGATGCGCCAGTCGAGTGTGCCGCGGGCGCTTTCATAGTCCCACATCGGCAGGAGGCGATCCGTCGTTCGGCTAGGTGTCGTCAGGTGGCGATAGACCAGGAGCGCGTCAAATTGCGTCTCATCGGCGGCACGATCATAGCGATAACGGTAGAGCGGGAACAGCCGGTGTGCCAGTTCAGAAGGGGTGCTGTGGTACCAAAACAGTGAGAGATCTCCGTACCCAAGCATGCTCAGCGCACGGGAGTCGTTCGGTACGTCGTGGTTGTAGCCATACAGCCCCAGCATGCGATGTTCCCAATGAGCAGGATTGCTGACAGCGTGAAACACCGACCACTGCCGGAATCCGACAAGTGAGAGATCGCGGGCAGGCCGCTCGCGGTCTTCCTCGAAGTTGTACAACGGAAACAGCCGGTCGGCCATGGACTCTGCGGATGTGTGATGCCGATAGAGGAGCAAGAGATCGAGGTCGGTGCCTAGCGTGCCATGCGAGACGTAACGATAGAACGGAAAGAAGCGATGACTCGTCCAGTCGGGCGCCGTGACCTGTTCATAGAGGGCAATGGCTGGGAAGGTCCGGGATGTTGGTAATGGCGGGAGCCCCAACAACGAGAAGCGAGAGAGCTGGGTTGTCTCGTCCTGGGTAGAGCCAAACAGCGGAAAAAGGAAACGAACGTGCGAGCCGGGACTTTCCGAATGGCCGTAGAAGGGAAAGAGGAAACGATAATTGCGGCCCGATGAATCCTCATGGCCGGAGAAATAGACGGGAGCCAGCCACGTATCCGCCCCGTCGGCATAGGAGCTGTGCCCGCCCAGCGGGAATAAGAAGTCCCAGCGATGCAGATCAAAGCGCGTGTCCTCTGTCGTGAAGAAGAGCGGCCCGAGGAAGAACCGTTGCCGGTAATAGTCACCTTGCGCGCGGCTCGCATACAGCGGAAACAGAACGGTATACCTGTGATCGTCGTGGAGATAGTCGGCGTACAGCGGCGGGATCACGGTATAGCGCTTTCCCGGCTCTTCCCCATGCCAGTAGAACGGCACAATTCGAAATGAGAAGGTGCCTCTGGTTCGCTCATAGGTGCCCAGCGGCCAGAGAACGCTGCGACGGAGAAGGTCTTTCGTGGGGTCAAGCTCTTCCGAGTAGAAGGGACGGATGGCCAGGCGCGAATACGGCCCGCGCTCTTCTGAGGAGTACAGCCAGAGGAACCCGTCCCGAGCAATGTGGTCTCCTTCCCGGTCCGTGCACCACAACAATCCGAAACAATGATGTTCGACTTCCTCCTCTGCTGCAGCCGCGTGAACCGCCGTTTGGGCTCCGAGCAGGAATGCAACCAGTATGATCACCAGCCGTCGCGATTTCATGGCGTCCTCCCTTCCGTATTCTATTCAGGCGGCGGGGCAAACGCCGTGCCGTGACAGAGTGGTCGAAGATCGAGTGGACCTCGTGAGCACATCCGACTCATTTTCCCTCATCTTGGCGAGGGCTTCGTGGACGATGGAGTGAAAGAGATGAACGCGAGGACCGAGTGGAGGGTCAGGTGAGATGTCGAAACTATGAACCGCCGTTCATAGAATGGTTGTTCTGTTCATAGCAGGTGAACCTATTTAAGCAGGCTCGGCTTGACGCAGAAGCGAAGCTGGGGAACGGGAGCGAATGGGTCCGCTGGCTTTCAGTGTTCGGGCGTCTGTTGCGAGAACGCGGAGTCTTGGGGGCAGGTGGCACACGATTTGATTGTTTGCTTGGCGGGAGGTCTGGAGAGTGATGATAGAGAATCTGAAAAAGAGGCGGATCCATTCAGAAACGCGGGCGAGACTCGCCGCGGGCGTTGCACTCACCCTGGCGACTCTCTGGGCGACTCCGGGTTTGGCGACACCGGGAGATGCTGCGACGGTGGGGGTGAAAAGCGCTTTGGACGATGAACGCCTCGGATTGTTCTCCGGCCGGGAGTTTGGCCTGACGACCGGGCGATGCGTCGGCTGTACCACACCGAAGGCGGCGCTGTGGTACTTTCAAGACGAGGTCATCGCAGTGCCGAGGAACGGCTCGCCATCGGAGGTCCCTTTGGTCTGGGTCGGCGCTGTTCACATCCTTGAGCATGGACGCCTTTCCGCCGATGGAAGGTCGGTTCAGGCTGAAGACGGCGCGGTCTATCGCTTCTCACTCGTGCCCCAATTGCCGACCAATCGCTCTTATTATGACGAATCCTCCGCCCGCTTTTTCAGGCAACGGCCTCTGCGAGTCCGCGGCACGGTTGTGAAACGTCCGGACGATGCGCCGACGCTCCTCGCACGCACTGTTTGGCCGGAAGATTATCGGATCGATCCCGACGCCCTTCCTCTTGATCTCTTAGGAAAGGAAGAAACGCTGGCCTCGCTGATCGAAGCAGAACGGGGTGGTGCGCAGAGCCATTTGTCAGTGCGCGTGCTGTGGAAACGGCGGCCTGCTCAGGCGCGCGTGTTGGCGGAGAAGGCGGTGCTCGGGTTCATTCTGAACGGTGCACAAGGAGACGATGACGAGGCGCACGGTGGCCACTTTGCAATCGTGACGGGACGTTTCGGGCCAAACGGCGAGTGGGCGGATTGGATGGTGAATAACTTTTACGATTTGGATTACGAGAGCGAAAAAGGAATTGTCGCCGCGATGACACCGATGGACAACTATCTGATGGATCTGAACAGCGGACAGGCGTACTACCGGCCTACCTACCTTCTTGTCGCTGTGCTGAGGGAGGATCGCGCGGCGCGGTGGGTTCAGGAGGCGATGGTTCCGGTGTTCCGGAGCTTCTATGCACATCGCTTGATCTATGATCATGCCGGGATGAACTGTGTAGGGATCAGCCTTGACACGCTTCGAGGGATCGGTTGGCGAATTCCGACACGCGGCCCGACAAGTTATGCAATGGCCGTGGGAGGCTTTGCCTACGGGGTCGTGACGGATCGGAGTTGGACCAGCGGACGCAAGCTCTTTGACTATCTGGCAGAAGAGCGGACGCGGCTTCTTCCGCGCATCGGATACGAGGCGGGCGGCGAGGATCTCCTAGCTCTCCTGGATGGGCGCGTACGGAGAGTCGCTGGGCTGTCCGAGTTCGAGCAGATGCTGAGAGATGATGTGGAAGCGGTCCTCTTTTTCCGAATCCCCCAGATTCCGTCCAGCCGAGCCTTTGGCCGTGACCCGGTGGCCTCCTTGGAGGAATATCGGCGGCGCGTCCCAGCGGATCGGTCGCGCTGGAACGTCGTGCCCGTTCGGCCTCGTCCCTTGCCCCCCCGGGATTCGGGACCGCGATGTGGACGGAAGCCGGAGACCCGCAGTTGCGGCGGTCATCATCACGGCAAGCTTGGCAACCCTTGGCATTGTGAGAGTCTGCGTCGCTTGCCGGCGGCGATTCAACACCAGACGGTAAGAACACGTCCGTCATGGGTGCAGGACGATTGGTCGTTGGCCTTCATGAACTCACCACCGGACCGCCGCGACTATGGCTGTTTTGGCGGTTCGCTCGTCAGCCGATCTCGGCTCATCTGGGCCTCGAGTTTCCTCAGCCACCTATAGGTTCGTCCCAGGATTCTGGCAGCCCGGCTTTTGTTGCCGCCGTACTCAGTCACCGCGCGGCAGGTGATCGCCCATTCGATCTGATGCAAAAGGCCGGACAGCGACCCGCTTTTGCTGATCGCCAGCCGCAAGGCGGACCAATCGAGTCGATTCACGAACTCCATGACGTCCATCGCCGGGACTTCGCGCGTGGTCGACTGGCGGAGGGCGGGCGGGAGCAAATCCAGGGTGACCCACTGGGCCTGTTCCGGCGCGAGTGTCACGGCTCGCTCCATGACGTTCTCTAGTTCCCGGATGTTGCCCGGCCATGTGTAACTGAGGCAGAGGTTGAGCGTTTCCGAGGAGAGTCCCTTGAGCGATTTGCCCGTCCGTTCGGTAAAACGCTTCACAAAATGCTGGGCCAGCTCGGGGATGTCTTCGGTCCGCTCCCGCAGAGGCGGCATATCGAGTTCGATGACATTGAGGCGGTAGTAGAGGTCACGCCGGAATTGTTTCTGCTCGATGAGGTCCTGCAGGTCTCGGTTTGTGGCAGCGATCACCCGCACGTTCGCTTTCAGGTCGGTTGTGCCCCCGACCCGCTGGAATTCTTTTTCCTGCAGCACCCGCAACAGCTTCACCTGGACCGACAGGGAGATGTCGCCGATTTCATCCAGAAACACCGTGCCCCCATCAGCCAGCTCGAACCTGCCTTTCTTTTGCGCGACCGCCCCGGTATACGCTCCGCGTTCGTGGCCGAACAGCTCGCTTTCCAGCAGGGTTTCCGGCACCGCCGCGCAGTTCACGGCGACGAAGGGCCGGTCCTTGCGTCGGCTGAGTTGATGAATCAACCGTGCGGCCAACTCCTTGCCTGTCCCGGTTTCGCCTGTGATCAGCACGGTTGCGTCGGAGGAGGCGACCGTCCGGATGAGGGACAAGACCTTCCGCATCGCCTCGCTGTTGCCGATCATGCCCCCGGATTCCTGCTGGGTGGATAGCTCGTGTTTCAGCTCGATATTTTCTTGAGCCAACTCGACGTTGCGGATCACCAGGCTGAGCGAGCGTCGCTGCGTCTCTTGGAGATGCTTGAGATGATCGAACAGGAGGTACGCGAGCGTTGTGTCTGTGCTGATGGGAATCCTGCTCGTGCCCGAGGCCGGATATTGGGTAGGAAGGTCCGCTGTTTGCCATTGGACTCGATAGCGGGAGTAGGGAGCGCCATAGATGGCACCTTCTCGAAGCGTGAAGGACAGGCTATCGTTGGTGAGAATTCCTCCCCGTTCAATGCGTAAGATTTCCACCGAAGTGGTCGGTTCGCCGTGGTCCGAGCCGGGAGACGGCGTCACGTCCGAAGCGAGGACCGAGAGGCCGGATGGGGGATCCGGCCTGACTACCCATTGCTCTTCGCTTACTGAAGACGAAGGCGAAGAGAATGGTGAATAAGGAACAAGTTCGCTCCCCAGGACGTCCGATGTCGCCACGGCGATCACTTTTCCCGTGCCGCGCTCGACAACTGTCGTCCGTTGGGCATGGGAACGGAGGACATACTTGTCGCCGAATTCGGCTACGATCGCCGCGAGCCGGACCTGGGAGAACTGTTCTTCGCTGGACACCGCTGTCACCCGGGGATCGAGGGTGGCAATGCCCTCGATGTTGCCTTGCACCAGTCGAACATTGCCTGTGAGCGGTTCGACGGGCGGTCTGAACTGGGATAGGATGTAGAGTGTTTGCGGCTCATTCGGCCGCGCAAAGGCTTGCATCGCCAGGTAATTCGTATAACCCGAGGCCCAATGGCCGGCTGAGCTCAGCACCAGCTCAACATCGCTCAGGAGGCGGGCGATCGTTTCCAACAAGGTCGGTGGACGGGAACGGGTAGTGGCGTAGTAGGCGCGAGCCGCTAGGTATGAAAAATCTTTTTCCCCTGTTGTCCGCTCGCAGTGACGGATTAGTTCTCCGAGGACGACACTAGGGACCCAATTGTTGGGGTCAGTCAGAAAGGTGCGGGGATCTGGAATATCCTGAGTGATTTCGACAGCGCTGAGGAGTGTCCGATAATCCATACGGCGAACGGCATCGGGATAGCAATCCTCCAAGTGCCGGATCAGCATCCCGGTGAACAGGCAGGAAACCCAGGGCTGAAGGCCGGGCATGACCCGCGTTCCCTTCTTTGAGTTGGTCTCTGGCAGGATGGTCGAAGCGTTCCAATCTTTAGCACAGGTTTTCGGTCCGTGGAAAGCCTAGAAGGGTCCCTTGTCAGTACAGCCACGCGAAGAGCAATGCGCCTCCGCTCAGGCACGCCAAGGCGCCGACGATCACGATGCGCCACGCCGCGGCCTTGGCGGAGGCGGCGGACAAGGACGACGACAGACCTTTTATCAACAGCCACGTGCGCAAGTCCCCGGCGCTTACCGTGGTTGAGCCTCGGCGCTCGCACGATGCAATGAAGTCATCCAGGATCGCGCGACGTAGCCGGGATCGTACGAACCGAGTCGCCGCAGCGGGGAGTCTGAGGCGGCCGACCATGCTTGCGACCAAGCGGTTCACGACCTGGTCAGTCCGTCGGCGCAGTTCGTCCGGCGCCAGGCCGGAAGGCATCAGATCGCCGGGTGTGACGGGAAGGCGCTCGATCCAGGCCCGACATTCCTGCTCGAGTACCGACAGGCCCCGGACAAGAGCGGTCAGAAACCCCGATAGCGCGCCGCCCACAAGCCCCGCGACGACGAAAAGGGACGTCACCGTCCAATCGCTGATGGTCGCCCACGCGCTGTCTCCCCGGACGCTGCGTGTTGCGACGATGGCGGCGAGGAGCAACACACCGGAGCCCAAACCGACGTGCAGCGGAATCAGGGACAGCGCCGACCGAACGAACGTCTGGGCCGTCCGGGAGAGCGGAGCCGAAGGAGTCATCCGGGGATCAGCGCTCTCCCGGGCTCCCTCATTCGCATCCATGAGCCGATTCTCCGTTCGTCTGGTCCGCCAGCGGCAACCCCTCCAGCGCCATGATCCGCAGCGCGTTCGTCGTGGGACAAGGACCTTCGCGCAATGTGTAGTCGAACTGCAACGCGCCGGCCGCCACCGTTTCCTGAAAATGCGCATTGGTGAGGCGGGGGACTTCTCGTTCCAGCTCGGTTAACTCCAAATCGTGCGTGGTCACCAGCCCGAACCCGTTGCCTTGCGCCAGCGCGGCGATATAGGCACGGCTGCCGATCAATCGCTCCCGGTTGTTGGTGCCTTTAAAAATTTCATCGATCAGAAAGAGCACCGGCGGCGCCGACCGATCGCGCGCCGCCTCGAGGATCGTTTTGAGCCGCTTCACCTCCGCGTAAAAGAAGGAAAGCCCAGCGTCCAGCGAATCATCGACGCGGATGCAGCAGGCCAGCCGTACCCAACTCCATTCTAATCGGTCGGCGCAGACGGGAGCGCCGGCCTGCGCTAAACACACATTGACTCCGACGGTCCGCAAGAATGTGCTCTTGCCGGACATGTTGGAACCGGTGATCAGGACGATCCGCCCGGCCCCTCGCAAATCCAGATCGTTCGTGATCCGCCGGCCGGGCCGGATCAAGGGGTGGCCGAGTCGACGGGCGACCAGCGTCGCCGGATAGCCGTTGGGCTCCCCCGCTTCGGTCGATGACGCCGGAACCGGCCATTGATACTCTGGATGCAGATACGCGAAGGTGGCGAGGGCGGAAGCGGCCTCCAATTCCGCCAGCGCCTCGAACCAGAGGGGCAGGCGGGACAGCATACGACGCTGCAAGCGCCGGAGTTTCCGCGTATAGAACAAATCCCAGGGGCCGACGGCGTTGACGGCCAGATGGATCAATGGGTTGGCGCGAACGCTGAGCTTATGCATGATCGCGGCGGCCTGCCGGATCGCATCGGAAGGCCTCAGATCTCCGTGCAAGAACGGCGCGCACACGCGGCCCAACGCGGGCGCGGCACGAGAGGCGCGGCGCTCGAGGCAGGCGAAGACGGCCCCCAGTTTCTCCAATTGGACATGGATGCCGACGGCTTTCGCGAAGATTTCTTCGCTGCGTCCGGCAAACAGCATGTGCACCAGCGCATAGGCGCCGAACGACAGCATCCAATAATTCGGCAACCCATTCAGGACGGACTCCGCCGCCAGGAGCAGCGTGGTCGCCATCAGCCCGGTCTGAATGCTCAGGAGAGGCGCAAGACCGGGGTAGTGAACGGGTGTGTGCAGGACGGCGTGAAGCCGCCGGCCGTTGATCTCCTCGTCGTCGCCGATCAGCTTGGCTTCGAGCACAAGCCGATCCCGGAGCAGCGGCAGCGAAACGAGTTCCCGGACCAGCGCCTGCCGATCGCTCCAGCGAGTGGGATCGAACGGTTGGGAGAGCAACCAGGTGGACAGTCGTTCCCGGCCGTTCGATGACACCGTGGTGTCGAGCAAATGCAAAAGCGAGTGCGGACCGACGAGATCCAAATCGATGGCGTACGGGTGCTGATCGACAGGCGGCGCCGGCTTGGCCGGGATCTCATCCCAATTGAGCGTCACGCGAGCCAGATGAGCCCGCTTGATCTCGCGCCACAACCGCAGGCGATGCAAGCGGTCTTCGAGCCTGTTATGATAGCGCGCCACCGCTGCGAACACGACGACGAACACCGCCAGCGCCGTGTTGCCGACATGGTACCAGCCGAGCTTGTAGGGAAGGACCGTGCAGAGCGCGCCTGCCACGAAGATCGCCAGTCGCCACCGGGTCACGAGCGTGCTGGCAACCGCACCTCGTCGGTGCAGGCAGTCGAGCCTGCCCAACAGCCGCTCAAGCGCGCGTTCGCGATGCGGTCCGATCCGCGGCCGATCCTCCGGTAACACCATGCCGGCGACGATACTGGTTGTATCCGATCAGGTCAATATCGAAACCTGGTGATAGGCGTGAGGCGAGAGGCTCTGGGCGGTGAACCATAAGAAATGAGCCGTGCTGCCTTCGCTTACCATTGCCTATAGCCCTCTCATGAGTCCGATGGCGAATGAATGGATCGAAGTGCGGATCCGGTCTTCGGTCGATTCGGGAGAGTTGGTTGCGTTGCTCTCCGACCCGGCCGTGCAGGGCGCGTGGCAGGAGCCCGACCTGATTCATCTCTACTGGCCGGTCGAGCGGTGGAATCCCGATGTGTTGCAGGACCTGCGGACGGTGTTGAAGGAACTCGGCGAGCGCGAACCGGAAGGGCGCATCACGATCGATCGGTTGCCGGATCGGGATTGGAACCAGGTTTGGGCAGGGTCCGTGCAACCTATCCGCATCGGCCGGCGCGTCGTGATCCGGCCGAGCTGGCGGCGAGCGGATCTCCGATCCGGCGACGTGGAACTGGTCATCGACCCGAAGCAGGCGTTCGGCACGGGACACCATGCCACCACGCAGATGTTGATCGAATGGCTGGAACATGTGATCCGGGGCGGCGAGTCCGTCTTGGACGTGGGAACGGGAAGCGGCATCCTGGCGATGGCCGCCCTCCGGCTCGGCGCCGGGCGAGCCCTGGGGATCGACACCGACCCGGTCGCCGTGGACTGCGCGCGAGGCTATGCGAAGGACAACGGGTTCGGCGACGAGTTGGCGCTCCGCTGCGGCGCGCTCACCGGCGAACAGGCCTACGATCTGGTGTTGGCTAACCTCGATCGGCAAACCCTGCTTGATTCGGCCGACAGACTGGCGCGCTGTACGGGGTCCCGGTTGCTGGTGTCCGGTCTGTTGACCGACCAGCGGGAGGAGATCGTGGCGGCATTTGCGGCGGCGGGTCTTTATCCCGGGCGACAGCGCGAGCAGGAGGGGTGGGTAGCGATGGAGTTCGCGCCGGCTCAATCCTGCGAGGGGGTGTGAGCCCTATGGATCACGGCCGCCCGCCCTATCCGCACGTGCATCAGATCAATATCTCCGACGGCGGCGTGCCCAAGCGGCCGGTGCTGGAAGCCAAGGTGACCGAGCAGGGGCTGGAGGGCGATCGCCAGCGGAACCGCCGCGTTCACGGCGGACCGGATCGCGCCGTCTGTCTTTATTCCCTCGAACTGATCGAACGGCTTCAGGACGAAGGCCATTCCATCGATGCCGGCTCGTCCGGGGAGAATTTGACCGTGGCGGGATTGGACTGGGATCTCGTGCGGCCGGGGGTGCGACTCACAGTCGGGCCGGACATCGAGCTCGAAGTCACAAGCTACACGGCGCCTTGTAGTCACAATGCTCGCTGGTTCCGCGATAAAGACTATTCCCGGATTTCGCACAAGAAGCATCCCGGCTGGAGCCGGGTGTATGCCAAAGTGCTGCGTGGCGGGATCGTGCGGCCTGGCGACGTGGTTAGAATTTTGTGAATTGGTGCCTTGGTGATTGAGTGAAGTGAGTGAACGAAATCAGGAAGTCGCCAAATTAGCAAATCACCAAATGAAAGAGTCATGACGGATCGCGTACTCGAGCCTGAAGTGATGGACGACGACGCCCAGGTCCTGGCCTATGCGCAGGCCGATTTCTCGACGGAGAATCAAGGCTTCGTCGATCGCTTTCGCGAATACTTTCCGGAATTTACCCAGGGCCATGTGTTCGATCTGGGGTGTGGCCCGGGCGATATTCCCATCCGCTTCGCCCGCGCGGTGCCCGGCTGCCGGATTACGGGTGTCGATGCCTCGGCTCCCATGATTCGATGGGCCGAGCAGGCGGTGGCACGGGCCGGGCTGTCCGAGCGCGTCTCCTTCCGCTGCGAACGGTTTCAGGATCTCGCCGGAGCGAATCAAGCCGACGCCGTTATCTCGAACAGTCTCCTCCATCACGTCCCCAACCCGCTCCAGTTCTGGCACAAAGTCCGGGTGCTGGTGAAGCCGGGTTCGCCGGTGCTCGTCATGGATCTGCTCAGACCGGAATCGCCTGAGGCGGCCCAGGCCATCGTCGATCGGTACGCCGCCGGCGCACCGGCGATCCTGCGGCGGGACTTTTACAACTCGCTGCTGGCGGCGTTCACCGAGGACGAGGTCGCCGCACAGTTGGCTGAATTGAACCTGACCGGCCTGCTGGTCGATGTAATCGACGACCGCCATTGGGTGGTGGGAGGGAGGATCTGAAAATTGTGAATTGTGAATTTGGAATTATGAATTGCAGGAATGATGAATGGGTGAGCGAACGGTGCGCGCGGAATGTCGAAGGATGACCGCTCAGTGGACTGTCCTGGGCGCTACGCTCCTTGTCCTGCTGACTGCGATGTTCGGGGTGGGTTCAGGCGACGCCCAGCTCGACCGGCTCCGCAAGCTGAAAAAAGAGAGCGCAACGCCGGCTGCTGAAGAGACATCCATGGTGTTGATCCCCCAGGGGCTGTTCTGGATGGGCCGCGATGGAACCGAGGCCTTGGAGGACGAACGACCCCGCCATCAGGTCTGGCTGGACGCCTATTCGATGGATCTGCACGAAGTCAGCACGGCCCAGTACGCGCAGTTTCTCGTCACGACCCGACGCCCGCCTCCTTGGCAATGGGAGACCGTGGACCTATCCGTGCATGGCGACCGCCCGGTGATCGGCGTCGATTGGTACGATGCGGACGCCTATTGCCGCTGGAAAGGAAAACGCCTGCCGACGGAGGCGGAATGGGAAAAGGCGGCGCGCGGGACTGATGAGCGGCTGTATCCCTGGGGCAATCAGACACCGACGGCGTCCTTGGCCAACTTCGCGCTGGGCGCACGGTTCAGCTATAGCCAGGTCCTCATGCCGGTCGGATACTACAAGCAGGGCGCAAGCCCTTACGGCCTTTATGAGATGGCGGGCAACGTCTGGGAATGGGTGCAGGACTGGTACGGCGCGAACTATTACGAAGTGAGTCCCGAACGCAACCCTCAGGGGCCGGAAGAGGGACAATTCAAAGTCCTGCGCGGCGGCTCATGGTCCGATTTGCCCAAGTATCTCCTGACCTATGGTCGATTCAAACTGCCACCGACCACACGCAACAGCTTTACCGGTTTTCGTTGTGCGAAATCCGGTTCACCCTCGTAATCTTTCTCCCGCCGGCCCTTTCGGCTCCGTGTGGCCTATCACCCTTCCCTCATCTGCTCCCTCGCTGTCTTTCGTGGGGAGGAACGGATGAGGGACAAACGGGCGGCTGATGGCTCGCGGCTATCAGAATCGCCCGCCCGCAGGAGGCCACCGCGTCAGTTTACGGCTGACCGGTTTTGACGCGCGGGTTGGGTTCGGCGGATCCGGCAGCGACAACATCGGCGGCTGGAGGATGAGGCGATGCGGCTGATGTGGCGCGGTTCTTGTCTGCTCTGCCGGCCGCAGTTCCTGATCGTGGGCGACCGGCGGCCGGTGAATCAAACTACGGGGTGCGCCCGTGTGTGACGCCGGCGGCGAAGTGGACATGGCAGCCTGTGGCGGCAGGGCCAGGGGTCTGATCAGCGACAAGGTCCGCTCGCCAGCCCAACCGCTGTGCGGCCAGACAAGGGCCGTCACGATCAGCATGAGGCGGCAACTTCCTAGAGTCTTCCCGTCCAGCACCCGACTGCTCTCGGCAAGCGGTTATGAAGAATCTGCAAGACGAAAAGCAACACGTGTGCCCGACCCGATCAGGCAAAGAGCGTCGCTTTGATGTCATTGTGTTCTTTATGGATTCAGGCGACCCATTTGTTTGACAGAGCCTGCCATCGACCATCTGCCGGGCAGATTGTGATGTCAGACTGGAGGAGTATCCCTGCGGTCAGGGACCAGCCTGTACGGTGTGGTGTGAGCAAGAGAGTTCCGTCAGCGAGAGGCAAGCGCGCCGGCTCAGGTGCGAAGAAGGACGGCGGCGATCACCAGCACGGTCAGCGCGGTCAAAACGGTCAGGTAAACGGCGACGCTGCGATCCCCCAGCCAGGCCGTCTGCCAGCTTTCCGGATAGAGAGGCTTGTCCAGCAGATACAGCCCTTCTTCATACAGTCCAAGCGCCCGTTCGATCTCGATGAGCGCTTGCTTCGCCATCCGGTGGCGGTCGCGTTGCTGGAGGATCAAATAGCCGAAGACGCCCGAGAAAAGAATCACGCCGGTCACGGCGAACAGTTTTCCCATCACGTCATGGCGGGACCCGCCCTGCACGGCCAACATCGTCACGAGGAGCAGAACGAGGAAGGCGCTGGCGAAAGCGGTCAGGCGCATCATCTGTTCTCGCCGTCGGAACACCTCTTCCTTGTACCAAGGATAGAGAATCTTCAGCACCTCCAATTGTTCCTCGCCCAGAATCCGCATGTTGGGTGCCTTTACTTCGAAAACAGCGAATAACCGGTAGCAAACAGCCAATAGTGTTGAGCTATTCGCTGGTGGCTATCGGCTCGTTTCATGCTGCGCGGTGAGCCGAGGCTCATGAAGACTGCTCTTCAACTCGCGACAGATGGCGGATCAGCCATTCCGAGATCAGCGTCGTCATGGTGCGGAAGTCTTCCGCCTTCGTAAACTGATGATCGGCGCCGGGCACAATCTCCAGGCGCTTTTCGACACGCAGTGCATCATACAGCCGCCGGCTTTGGTGCAGCGGCACGTGTTCGTCCTTGTCGCCCTGGATGATCAGGGTCGGCGCTGTGACGGATACGGCCGGGGCATAGGCAATGTGCCGCAGGCAGTCTTCGTAAAAAGCGTAACGCAATTTGATCCGGCCAAGCCCGCCCGTGATGTTAGGGACGGTGTCGGTCGTTTTCCATTTCGCCATCTCGTCGTCGCCGAATTCCAGCCGTAACTCCTCCGCGAAATCCACGACCGGACACTTCAGTGCCAGGCAGGCCAAGCGCGACCCGGCCGCCCCGAGCCAGCGCGATGCGGCGAGGATGGCTACCAAGCCCCCGAAACTGGAGCCGACGAGCCCGATGCGGCGATAGCCTCGATCCGCGACGCGATCGAGGGCGGCAAGAGCCTGACCGACGGCCACGGCGACCGTGATCTCTTCGAACGGGCCGTCGCTCTCGCCCATGCCGAAAAAATCGAACCGGAACGTGGCGATGCCTTGTTCTGTCAGGAGGCGGGTGAGCGTCGTATTGGTCGTGCTGTTCTTGTGCGAAAGGAACCCGTGGCACAGCACGGCGATGCGGTTGGTCGGCTGCTCGGGGGTCGTGAGGATCGCGGCGACCTTGTGGCCGTGAGCGCCGGAAAAAGAGATAGCCTGTTCCATGCGCAGCATTCTACCAGACATGGACCAGGCTTGTCCGATTGCTGGGAAGAGGAGATTGGTGTCGCTTAGACTTTGCCGGAGCGCACGCGGAAATCGACGTTATCGCGCAGCCATTTCCAGAACCGCTCCTGCTCGTGCGGGTCCGCGCCGGGTTGCAGTTTCTCCTGCCAGCTCTTCATGATCTCGGCGTCAACCGTCCACAGCCGCACGCGCTGACGCGGGACGTGGGTGCGCCACTGTTCCCCGACTTTGGGGCTGACATAAGCCAGCCGCAGCGTGACGTTCCTCGACAAATATTCGAGCGGTTTGAGGTCGATCCGCTGGTACAACTCCTGCGAACCGGCTTTGACGCCGGACGCGGTGGTGTCCGGCACGCCGTCCGTGATCACCACAAGATTGATCGGTGCGAGGACGAGATTCCGCTCTTTGGTGATGCGGGCGACTTCCTGGAAAAAGGGGTTAAAGTCCGTGACGGTATCCGTGGGGGGAAACCACGTGCGCAGATCCGCCTCGATCCGGGCCACATCCTTGCCTTCGAAGTCGTGAATCGGATGAAAGGCTTTCGGCTCGCTGAGATGCTTCCCGCCGACGCTGGCGACGAACAACGCCTGCGGTTTATCCAATCCGCCCAACTCGTTGAGATGGCCGTAGATGTAATGGGCGAGGAACAACATGGCGTTGTCGTAGTGGCCGGAATGTCTGAACGAGCCGCTCGCGTCCACGCCGATGAACAACGTGGACTTGGGCTTCCGCGGTTCGTCGGATTGAGCCAGGCAGCCGAGCAAGGCCGCCGCCACGACGACGGCGGCCACGAACGCGGTCCGGATGGTGCGGCGCAGGCGCCTCATGACGTCACCTTTTTCGGTTGCCACCGGACGGCGGGCAGGAGCTCCCTCGTTTCGATGACTTCCTGCAGGCTTTTGAACGGAATGCTGAAGACCGGGCGCGCGGTAACCAGGATCATGGCGAAGTTCAACACGGCGGCGGCCACGTGCAGGACCGGGAGCATGAGATATTCCATCAGCTCGTTGGCCTTGCCGTGGAGCCATCCGACTTCCCGCTTGAAGTCCTCCAATGGGGCGCGCCACCAGTTGTGGGATTCCGCAGGAAGAGGGCCCGCTCCTTCTTCCGCCGCCGGTTGATGCATCGGCCGGCGGGAGATGAAGGCGAGTAGAGGAGGAGTGCCGTATTGTCCGAAGAGGAACCACGTCATGCCGCGGACGCCCACCCAACCGAACGTCGCCAGGGACAGCGTGAACCCGATCCCCGGCCGGAATTGCTCGCCGGTCTGCTGAGCAATCCAGGGCGTGATCGCGTCGACCAGCTCCCGGTAGAGGAACATGACTTCGAAGACCATCACGAACAGCTCCACCAGGAGCATTTGCACCAGGAACTTGTACTCGTGGTGCTTGATGGCGTCGGCGAGCACCTGGATACAGGCAAAACTTCCCATGATCAGCATGAACAAGAAAAAGTAGAGAATCGCGCCGGTCAGAGTTGAAGCCTCGGCGCCCGTGATGCCGGCAAGCACCTCCGTCACCGTCGGCATGAGGGTATAGGTGAAAATCAGCGCCTCCAGCAGACACCAGAAGATCAACAGCACAAAGGCGATCCAGGGCACGCCGGGCTGAAAGTAGCTTTGGGTCATTTGGCCCGTCATCTTGAAGGGGAGGATCACCAGTTGTTTCAACGTTTCCGCCGCCAGCTTCAGCGCCAAGCGACCCAACGTGAAGAGCCAGCCGACCACGACCATGACAAATCGCGCCAGGCCGACCCAATACATCCAGACGCCAAATGCGGCGTCCCACCAGGCGAGAAGCAACATCTTAAGGAGTTCGATGCGCCCCGAGCGGAACGGCAACGTGTATAACGTCAGGTGCGTGCACCACACGGAACCGATCCAGAGAAGAACGGGAAAGAGAAGCAAGAGATAATAGACGCCGGCCAACCATCCGGTCGCGGACGACAGCACAAACGACATGAGCGCCCGCTGCATGTCGGGAATCCACGAAAGCGGGATGGTCAGAAAGTCGAACAGGCTCCGCCAGGGCTCGGGGACGATGTGGGCGATCTGATCGGGCATGTTGGCCCCCTTGTGTGTGTCTATCTATATGTTCGGCTCGCGCGCAAGCGCGGTTGATGTGCGGGCAATGGCAGGATTTGACTTCTGCAAAAAGCGTAGCAGAGGGAAGGAGGGCTATGTCGCTGAAATACCTAGTAGCGGGGTGGCTGATGTCACCCGGTTGGTATAGGTGGGTGCAGATAGGGCCGTACAAGAAAGGACATGACGACTTCTGGGCAGGAGGGCCCCGTTTCTTATTCAGCCGGTCGCGCCCCGAGCAGGTAGCCGATCTTCGCGGCGAACAGGAGGAGGCTCAGCAGCAGCAAACCGAAGCTGGCCCAGGCGGCGGCTTGAACGGCAAGCGAACCGAGGGGGAGGCTCCAGGTGAGAGAGGCCACAACGGCCAGCCCCATCGTTCCCAGACTGAGGGCGCCGATCTGGATCGCGCGCCAGCGGTCGACGATCTTCGTCAAATGTTCCAGGTACGGGCCCCGCTTCTTGTTGCTCGCCACCCGCGCCACCGCCAAGCTGACCGGCAGCAGATGCGACAGCGCGCCGAAAATGGTTTGGAGGATGAACCCGACGAGCGCCACATGGGTATAAGCGACCAAGTGCAGGGTGCCGAAGGGAACCGCCGGCGGATCCCACAGAGAGTTCACCGTCACAAAGACGCCCATGAGAACGGCGAGGAAGAGAAAAAATGTAGCGGTGAGCAGATGGTCCGAAGCGGCACCGCCCGGTTTGCCGGCCGCGAGCCAGGTCCGCAGCATGTTGTAGGCATAGAGTGCGGCCCCGACGGCAAGCGTCCCGCCACCGGCGATCTGCGTCCACAGCGATGAGAGAAAAAATCCCGTGATCAGCACGGCGATGCCCGCGGGCAGCAACAGGAACACCGTACGAGCGAGAGCAGCGCTGTAGAGCGAAGCCTGCAGCACCGTCGGCAGCAGATTGTGCATGGTGCCCACGATGGTCAGGATGACAAACCCCAGCAGGTTGAGGTGGATGTGGGCCAATCGAGCGTGGGCGACGGAGGTCGGAGGGACGAGTTGAAAAGCCATCCCTTCCCCCATCGCCAGCCCGGCGAACAACGCGAGCAACGCCAACCCATAGAAGAGGATGTTGAGCGGCGGCGAGTTCAGGCTGCGACGCGCCTGCCTGAGCGCGTCGCCCGCTAATGAGACAAAGGCTGCGAAGACAAACAGCCCGGCGGCGCCGACGATCAGGTGGTGTTGCAGCACAAAGCCGGCCAACATTCCGGCCGCGCCGGCATTGACGGCGAGGTAGAGAAAGGGGTGCGAATTGGGCCGGTCGCGCCCGGTCATAAGGAGCGGCGGGATGAATGCCAGCATCGCGCCCAAAATCATCTGGGCGACCCCGCCGACCAAGGCTCCGTGGACGTGCAGCAGGCGGAGCCAGGACGGGAGCGGCGTTCCTCGGACGATTCCGATGAAAATGGCGAGGCCTAAGAGCGAAGACAGCACCAACCAGCCGAAGCCGGTCAGCAGAAAAACCAATGGACGAATCTGCACTCGCGCCATCCTCGAGCGTTATCCCTCCAGAAAGTAGAAATGATTGGTCGGTCCCCTACCGTGGCCGATCGCCAGCGCGTGCCGGATCGCTTCCGTCAGATAAGCTTTCGCGGTCTGGACCGCGTCCGGTACGGACTTGCCTCTCGCCAACTGCGCGGCGATTGCCGAAGCGAACGTGCAGCCGGTGCCGTGGGTGTGGGGGGTGTCGATGTATTCGCCTTTGAACACGTTGAAGAATCGCCCATCGTACAGGAGGTCCGTCGCTCGTTCGGCGAGCAAGTGCCCGCCTTTGATCAGCACGTGCTTGCAGCCGAACCGGTGGATGACTTTCGCTGCGCGCCTCGCGTCGGCCAGCGACGTGATTTCGATGCCGGAAAGCCGTTGTGCCTCGTGGATGTTGGGTGTGACGACGAGCGCCAGCGGGATCAGCTCGTTCTTCAGCACGTCGATGGCGTCGGGCTTGAGCAACGCGTGGCCGCTCTTGGATACCATGACCGGGTCGACGACCAGGTTCGTCACGTTCTGCGGCTTAAGTAGGTTGACCACGACCCTGATGATCTCCGCCGAGGACAGCATACCGGTCTTCACGGCGGCGATGTCGAAGTCGTCGAACACGGCGTCCAGTTGGGCCGCGATGATCGAGGACGGCAGCTCGAAGACGTCGGTCACCTCCTCGGTGTTCTGGGCCGTGATGGCCGTGATCACCGACAGGGCAAACACACCATTCGCCGACATGGCCTTGATATCAGCCTGGATCCCGGCTCCGCCGCCGGAATCCGATCCAGCGATCGTCAACACTTGTTTGATCATCACGATGCTCCGAGGGGGCTCATTATACTCGGCTCCGGGGAACTGTCTAGCGGCAAGACGCTTGGTTGGGAGCCGATCCGGAAGTGGAGGGCGCGTTCACGCTCACCGGCAGGTCTCTTGCTTCCACTCTCGCAACACGTTCTGTGCGTCGAAGGTCAGCACGTAGGCGCGGCAGAAGGCGTCGCTTGCAGAGCCCGCATAGCCGGCCGGCGCGCTGCCGCGTTCATAGTAGGTCCAGACTGCGCCGCCGTTGGCCAATGATCGTTGGTCGTGCGGGACTCCATACTGTTCCAGCACCATTTCCTGCGTCGCGTCATTGATCTTGTCCCGTAAGTAGAGGCTTTCGAGATGGCTGCAGGACACCGAGCCGCCGTAGAGAAGCAAGACAGCGAGCAACCGACACGAACGTTCAAGCATGTTCACCTTCCTGTTTGCCAGGCGACTTCGAATCCTGACGATCGCATGACTGATGTGGTGGAATGTGAATCTGGAGCCCCGCACGGAATCACCCCGGCCGTTACCGGCCGGCCGATGGTCCTCGCACTTTACGAGCCTGACGATGCCGATGATCGCGTCGGTCACTGAAACGTCTGTCACGACATCTCAAAGACGGTGCGGGAGGTCCCTGCAAGACCGGATGCGAGCAACGCATCGGCCTGCCGGATCGGCTAAACGTGCCGAAAACCACTCTACCAGAAAGCCGGGGTTCTGGAAACGCAAGCTGGGTGTTCCGTTGCGGATGCCCAGAGCTATACTTCCCGTGATGGCCTCTCCCGCTGCGTACTCCAGGCCGACGCTCAGTCTCCTGGCCGCTCTCCTCGCGGCCGCGCTCCAAGGCTGCACTGCGGACCACCGCGCAATCGGGCGCCAGCCGGACACGATATCGGACGAGGTACGCGACGGCGCCGTCCTCATGAAACGGATGCGCGGACACCCTTGTTGCGACAGGGTTGTGGGGTCCGCCAGACAGCAGGCGCTAGCACGGACGGCCGGCGGATTCCTCGGAAGGTCGCAGATCGAAGTGAACGGCCGGCGCTTCACGTTCGACTGCTCGGGGCTCGTCCGCGCCGTGTACGCCACGCAAGGGGTCGATCTGTATGATGGCCTGGGGGAGTTGGACGGCGGGAACGGCGTCGGGCGCATTTACGGGTATGTCGTACGGCACGGGCGGATCCACTACGGCCCGACCGTCCATCCCGGCGACCTAGTGTTCTTCCACAACACCTGGGACTTCAATCGGGATGATTCCTTCAACGATCCGCTTACCCACGTGGGTGTGGTGGAAACGGTGGAGCCGGACGGCACCGTGCTCTTCATAAGCCAGGTCTCAGCGGGAATCGAGCGGTACCGGATGAACCTGAAGAGCCCGGACAGGCACCGCGCCACCGACGGGCGCGTGCTCAACGACTATCTCCGCCGGAAGAACATGCGTGACGAGGACAGGACTCGCTACCTCACCGGCCAACTCTTCGCCGCCTTCGGCACGCTGATCAACGAGTAGCCTGACACGCGACCGGCCGCTTTGATTCTCCTACTTATTCGTCACACCCCTGAATGCGTTTGAAAAGACTGGCGGGCGGGAATTAACCTCTGGCGAGAAATGCGGTAGAAAAAGGTTCCTGGCACCTTTTCGGCTGCCCGCGAGGGGAGAGAGCCTCCTCGCCACGGCCACCCACCCGTCATACCGGCCACTGCTCCTCCTTCCATGCCATCTCCCAGAACATCCACTCATACCGCGAACTGATCACGAACGCCTCCTCCATCCGCCGTTTCTCGTCGCGGCCCGCGCGCTTCGCCCACTCGTCCACCTTCTGCCGCATCCACTTCTGCACCTCGGCGAATTCCGGCGAAGCGTAGAGCAGCAGCCAGTCTCGATACGGATGCCCGGCGCGCGGCGGGCCGTGCTTCAAGAGATGTTGCCCGATCACGCAGTAGATCCAGGCGCAAGGGAGCGCGACCACGGTGATCTCGGCGGCGGTGCCGGATTGAGCCACCGCCAGCATGTGTCGTGTGTAGGCATAGGTGGTCGGGGCCATCGGGACTGAAATCATTTCTTGCGGTGTCATCCTCCAGCGTTTGCCGTAGCTCTCGTGCAGGCTCCGTTCGACGGTGATGGTTTCTTCGGCGAGCTTGGTAAACCGCAAGGCTGATTCCGAGTCCGGCGCCTTCTGGGCCCCGGCGGAGAAGACTCGGGACAGATCTCCCAAAAACCGCGCGTCTTGCAGGATGTAGTATTTGAACTTCTGCTCCGGCAATGTGCCCTTGCCGAGCGCGACGACGAAGGGATGGGCCAACTGCGCGTCCCAGATCGGTTTGGCCAGTTGACGAAGGCGGTCGGAAAACGACATGGAAGTCTCCCCGAAAGCTCGCAGCTCGCAGCTAATAGCTCATGGCCGGGACTTACGACCTCGGTGCGAATTGATTCGTGAACAACCGGTTCGGCGCCAGCTTCTTCTCGATGACGCCGCGGCTCAGCAGCCAATCGTGGACCGCTTGCCACCTGGCGGGCTCCTGCCGAATAATTTTGGGGAAATAGGGCAGGGTGGCATGAAACGTCTTGGCGGACAGCGTCGGGTCGGCCATCGAGTTCGCTTTTAAGTAGAGTCCCAGCGCCTCGTCCGGATAGTCGTGGGTGAAGGCCAGCCCGCGTGCGTAGGCTCGGCAGAAGCCGCGGACGATCTGGGGGTGGCGTTGGACCATCCGGTCGGACGTCAGCACGACAAGCTGATACAAATCCGGGACTCCGTATTGCGTGGGGCTGACAAACTCGATGTCGGCGCCCCGCAATTGCGCCTCCACCTGCTCGTAGTTGACGAAGGCCCCGAACACCGCGTCGGCCTTGCCCGTGAGCAGCGCGTCGGTCAGCGCAAATCCGACATCGACGGGCAGGATCTCGTCGTAGGTGAGCCCGGCCGCCTCGAGCATGGTGCCGAGGATCGGGAGATCGATCTCCAGCCCAGGCCAGCCCACACGCCGATGCCGCAGGTTCTCCAGGCGCTTGATCGGGCCGTCCTTGAGGTACATTAAACAGACGACGGTGTGGTCCAGCAACGGCGCGACCGAGAGGAGCGGTTGTCCCTGGCCGCGGGCTTTGATCAGGTTGGTCTGTTCGCCCACGCCGAAGTCGGCCTTGCCCTGCGCGACAAGGTCCAGCGATTGCTCCGGGACGGTGGGCACGAGAATGGAGAGGTCCAGGCCTTCGTCGCGAAAGAAGCCGTGCTCTTTCGCCGCCACGAGCGGCAGATGGTCCGGGTTTAAAAACCACTCGAGGGCCAGGGTGATCAGGGCCGGACGCCGCGGGCGGTGACCGACGAGTTGAGCCATGCAAAGTGTCTCCTTGATCGCAAACCGTCACGCCGTGCCGGTCGGCTTGATCGGGGCCCACGGACGGGGCAGGCGATTGATGCCGTCCAGCGCGGCGACTTTGTAGCATTCCGCGAGCGTGGGATAGTTGAAGACGGTGTCGATGAAGTACTCGATCCGGCCGTGGAAGGCCATGACGGCCTGGCCGATGTGGATCAATTCGGTTGCTCCCTCGCCGATCGCGTGCACGCCCAGCAACTCGTGCGTGTTCGGATGGAACAGCAGTTTCAGCATGCCGATCTCGTCTCCGATCAACTGCCCCCGCGCAATCTCCCGATACCGCGCGACGCCGACTGCATAGGGGACGCCCGCCCGGGTCAGTTCGTCCTCGTTGCGGCCGACCATGGAAATTTCAGGAATGGAATAGATCCCATAGGGCAGCAACTCCGTTTCGATCTTGGCGGAAAGGCCGAACGCATGGCAAGCCGCCAGGCGTCCTTGTTGCATAGACGTGGAGGCTAGGGAGGGGAACCCGATCACATCGCCGGCGGCATAGATATGCGGCACGGAAGTTTGAAAATGCTCGTTCACGCGCAGGCGACCCCGCTCATCCGGCTTGATGCCGATCGCTTCAAGATTGAGCCCGTCGGTGGCGCCCATCCGTCCTACCGAATACATGACCGTGGTCGCGGCGATTTCTTTCCCGCTCTTGAGCCGCACGATCACCTGGTCGTCGGCTTTCTCGATCCCCACCACTTCCTCGTTAAAACGGAGCGTGACGCCGATGTTGCGCATTTGGTACTGGAGCGCTTCAATGATTTCCGTGTCCACGAATTCCAGCAGGCGCGGGCGCCGTTCGATCAGCACGATAGGCATCCCCATGGTGGCGAGAATCGAGGCGTATTCCGTCCCGATCACGCCGCCGCCGACGATCGTCATGGACTTGGGCAGGCGCTTGAGGTTCAGAAGCCCGTCCGTGTCGATGATCGCGTCACCGTCGAATGGAATATGACCGGGCCTGGCCGGCACCGTGCCGACGGCGACGACGATGTAATCGGCCGTGTGTTCCAGGCTCTCTTTGGTCTGGGCGATGCGGATCCGATGCGGATCGACGAAGCTGGCGGTGCCGAAGATCAGTTCCACGCGGTTCCTCGCCATCTGGTTTCGGATGACCTCGATTTCGCGCTTGATGACGTGATTGGCGCGGAAGATCAGATCCTCCATCGTGATGTCCTGCTTGACCCGATAGCTGGTTCCGTACAGGCTGCGTTGGTGAAAACCGGATAGGTACAGCACGGCCTCGCGCAACGATTTGCTGGGAATGGTTCCGGTATTGATGCAGACGCCGCCGACGACTTCCTTGCGCTCGACGATCGCGACTTTCTTGCCGAGCTTGGCCGCCTGGACGGCTGCCTTCTGTCCCGCCGGGCCGGTGCCGATCACCAGCATGTCGTAGTGCGACATAGTTCACTGAGTCATTGGGTCATTGCTCCATTGAACCAATGAGTCATTGAATCGATGATTCCCGTGCGCCGCGGCGTCCGCATCCGATCCTCATGGCTCCATTGAACCAATGAGTCATTGAATCGATGATTCACTGATCCACTGCTTCAATGAGTCAATCGTCTTAGGTCAGCTCGCCGTCACCAGCGACCGGGCGAACCGAAACGCGGCGTCCATGTCCGGCAGTTGCGCCAGTTCGGGCGTGATCTGGAGGTAGCGAACCGTGTTGTGTTTGTCCACCACCATGACGGCGCGCGCCAGGATATGCGGATCCTTCAAGAACAAGCCGTGGGCTTTGCCGAACTCCGCGCCGCGGTAATCGGAGAGGAATGTCACGTTGTTGATTTTGGCTTCCTCGGCGAAACGCTTTTGCGCAAACGGCGTATCCACGCTGATCGTGATCAACTCGACCATCTTGTCGAGTCCGTGGTTCTTTTCGCTGAGATAGTGCGTCTGTTGTTCGCAGACCTTGGTGTCGAGCGAGGGCACGACGCTGATGATCCGAACCTTACCCTTGCCTTTGGTGTCGGTGATGCTGACCTGCGACAAGTCCGTCTGGGTCAGTTTCACCTCTCGGAGGCTGTCGCCGACTTTGATGCCGGGCCCGACCAGGGCCAGAGGGCTGCCTTTGAACAACACGCTGTTACCCTCGCCGGCAGCCACGCTTCCGGTCGCCACCGGCAAGTTCTTGTAGAGAAAGCCGGATTCAGCGGACTGACTCATGCCGGCGCAGCCCGCAGTCGCGATCGACACCGCGAGCGTACTGCCGACCAGAACAGGAAACCGGAGCAGGCTCATACTCTCCTCCCTGGGTTGAGAATCAACGCGACGGCGCGAAGGCCGAGCATTGTCCGTTTATCGTGTATATAGGAGCAGGGTCTGGAGCAAGTCAAGGTTGCAGAAACTTGATCAGCACCGGGTTCACCGCCTGCGGCTGTTCCCATTGGGGGATATGGGCCGCGTTTGGAATCACCGCAAAGGTCGAGCCGGGCATGGTCCGGTGCAGGTTATGGCCGATCTCTGGAGGAAACACCCGGTCCTGTGAACCCCACAGGACGAGCGTCGGATGACGGATCTCGCCCAGGCGCTTGGCGAACCCTTCTTCCCAGAGCGGCAGATTCCGGGCGACGGTCAGCAAGGGACCGATCAGCCCGGGCCGTCGCCGGTTTCGAATTGACCGGTCGATCACCGCAGGGGTCAGCAGCGAGGGATCGTGCACGATCTCCCGCAGGACCGCCTCTGTGAGGCTTCGCCCCAGCAGCCAATTTCCCAGAGAGGCGAGCCAGACCGGCGCCCGCGTCTCGATCGCGCGCCGGATCAACGGGCTCGCCAGTTTCTCTTTGACGCGGTCCGGCAGGCCTCCGATCAACACCAGACGGTCCACCCGATCGGGGTAGGTCAGCGCCATGCCGATCGCCAGTCCGGCTCCCATCGAGTTCCCCACAAGCGACGCGCGCGGCAGGTTCAGCGCGTCCATGAAGCCGCGGAAGAACTCGACCAACTGATCGGGGCGGTACTCGAGATCGGGCTTGTCGGAGAATCCCGATCCGAGCACATCGAGCGTGATCAAGCGGTGCTGCGCCGATAGCGCGTGTTGCTGATATTCCCACTGCCACAGAGAACCGCCGAATCCGTGGATCAGGATGACCGGCGGGCCTTCGCCCACGTCCAAGTAGGCAATGCGATGGCCGTCGACCAGGACAGTGTGGATCGGCATCCGCTCGATCGCATCGAACCATTGGGGGATCTGAGGGGCGGTGCAACCGCTCGCGCTGGCGGCCATGAGGATCAGAAGGACTGCAGGAAAAGGGACCCGGCCCGTCGGGTATGCGAACGACGCAACGGGGCGCACGGGCTCACTCCAGTTGGATCAGGGTCTCATCTGTCTTCACATTGTCCCCTTCGGTGACATACACGGCGGCGACCGTCCCGTCGACGGGCGCGGGCACGCGGCTTTCCATCTTCATGGCCTCGATGATCAACAGCGGATCTCCCGCTTTCACGGCGTCACCTTGGGCTACCAAGACTTTGACGACCCGTCCCGGCATCGGCGGCGCCACGTCGCCAGGCTTCGTCGGCTTCGGTCGGTTGGGCTTCCCGCCGGTTTTCGACTCCGGCGGTTCCGGAACGCCGGCTAGGACTTCTTGAATGGGCTCCAGGTGCACTTCTTCCAGCTTGTCGTTCACCCGAATGTAGTACGGCTTCCGCCCGTCGGTCTTGCGTCCAAAGCCGGAGACCCGAATGTGATATGTCTCGCCGTGCACGGTCACGTTGAACTCTACCGGCGCCAGGTGCAGTTCGTGCGCGACGGCCGGTCCGCTCGCCGCAGGTGGCTCCAGCGGCTCCGGTGTCAGTTCGCCGCGCTCGCGCGCTTCGAAGAACTCCCGGGCGATCGTCGGGAAGAGCGCGTAAGAGAGTTCATCTTCGGGCGATCTAGCCGCAGCAGGCAGTTCGCTCTTGAGCGCGTCCAACTCCGGGTCGAGGCGGTCGGCCGGCCGACCCTTGATCGGCTCTTCGTCCCCGATCGCGCGGGCCATCACGTCCCGGTCCACCGGACCCGGCGCTCGACCGTACAGGCCGAGAAAATAGTTCTTCGTTTCCGTGGTGATGACCTTGTACCGCTCGCCGGTCAGGACGTTGAGGGTCGCCTGGGTGCCGACGATCTGGCTGGTCGGCGTGACGAGCGGCGGATATCCCATGTCTTTCCTGACGCGCGGCACTTCCTCCAGGACCTCCTTCATCCGGTCGAGCGCGTTCTGTTCGGCCAGTTGCGCGGCCAGGTTCGAGAGCATCCCGCCGGGAATCTGGGATGTCAGAATCTCCGCATCCACGCCAGTGAAGTCGCTTTCGAACTGATGGTATTTTTTGCGGACGGTCCGGAAATGCTCCGCGATCGGCTCGAGGGCTCGCAATTCCAGCCCGGTGTCATACGGGGTGTTGCGCAAGGCCGCGACCAGACTCTCCGTCGGCGGATGGGACGTGCCGCCGGCCAGCGGCGAAATCGCGGTATCCAGCATGTCGAGCCCGGCGAGGATCGCCATGAGCGACGACATGGAGGCCATGCCCGAGGTGTAATGCGTGTGCAGATGGATCGGCACCCGGACGGCGGCTTTCAACTTGCGGACGAGCGCGTACGCATCGAAAGGGGCCAGCAGGCCGGCCATGTCCTTGATGCAGAGCGTGTCGGTCCCCAAGTCCTCCAGTTGCCTGGCGAGATCGACGAAGCGCTCCAAGCTGTGGACCGGACTGACGGTGTAGCAGATCGTGGCTTCGACATGCTTGCCGCAGATCTTCACTTCCCGGATGGCCCGCTCGAGGTTCCGGACGTCGTTCAGCGCGTCGAAGATCCGGAAGACGTCGATTCCGTTGACGGCCGAGCGCTCGATGAATTTTTCCAGCACGTCGTCGGCATAATGGCGGTAGCCGACGAGGTTCTGCCCGCGCAGCAGCATCTGCAGCCTGGTGTTGGGCATCGCCATGCGGAGAGCGCGGAGCCGTTCCCAGGGATCTTCTTTCAGAAACCGCAGGCAGGTATCGAAGGTGGCGCCGCCCCAGACTTCCAGCGACCAATAGCCGACGGCATCGAGCTTCTGGGCGATCGGGAGCATGTCCTCCGTCCGCATCCGTGTCGCGAGGAGGGACTGGTGGCCGTCGCGCAGGGCGACGTCGGTGATCATGAGCTTTTTGCCCGGCGCCGGTTGCAGGTCGAGGGCCGAACCCTCGCGGGGCGACGTCCGGACGGTTTGTGAGCGGCGGGCGCCTTTGGCGGCTTTCTTGGGCACCGCTGTCTTTGTTCGGCGTTGGACCATGCTGCGCTAAAGCCCCTCGTATGCCGCGATTGCCGCGGAAATGGCCAGGACCAGGTCCTCGGGTTCGATCCGCTCGTCGTAGTTGAAGAGTTCCGGGTGTGTCTCCAAATAGGAGGTGTCGAACCGGCCGGCCCGAAAGTCCGGTTCTTCCATGATCGCCTTCATGAACGGGATTGTCGTTTTCACCCCGCGGAGCACGTATTCTTCCAGCGAGCGATGCATCCGGCTGACCGCCTCTTCCCAGGTGCGGCCCCGGACCGTCAGCTTGGCCAGCAGGGCGTCGTAATAAGGCGGAATCGTGTAGTCCTTGTACACCGCGCCGTCGATCCGGACGCCGATTCCGCCGGGTGAGAGGTATGCCGTGACGGTGCCGGTGCAGGGCCGGAAATTGTTGCGGGGGTCCTCCGCGTTGATACGGCACTGGATGGCATAGCCCTGAAGCGTGACGTCTTCCTGCCGGATATCCAGCGGCTTGCCTGCGGCGATCGAAATCTGGTTTCGTACGATGTCGATCGCGGTGATCTGCTCGGTGACCGTATGCTCGACCTGGATGCGCGGGTTCATCTCGATGAAATAGTACCGGCCTTCCTGATCCAGCAGAAATTCCACCGTGCCGGCGTTGTCATAGTCGACCGCGCGGGCGATGGCGATGGCGGCTTCGCCCATCTCCGCCCGGAGCTTCGGCGTCAGGATCAACGAAGGTGCGATCTCGATCAGTTTCTGGTGGCGGCGCTGGATCGAGCAATCCCGTTCCCCGAGATGAATGACGTTTCCGTGCTGGTCGGCCAGGATCTGAAATTCGATGTGATGCGGTCGGTCGATGTATTTCTCGATGAACAGGCTCCCGTCGCCGAAGGCGGCCTCGGCTTCTCGGGAGGCGGTCTCCATGCTCTCTTTGAGTTCGGCGTCCGAGCGGACGACGCGCAGTCCCCGTCCGCCGCCGCCGGCGCTGGCTTTGATCATGACCGGATAGCCGACGGTGCGGACAAAGGCCAGGGCTTCCTCCGCGCTGGCTACACCGCCGTCGGTTCCGGGAACGATCGGAACTCCGACTTCCCTGGCCAATTCCCGGGCCTTGACCTTGTTGCCCATGAGATGGATGGCTTGAGGACTCGGACCGATGAAGGCAATGCCGGACGCCCGACAAAGATGGGCGAACTGCGCGTTTTCCGAAAGGAATCCGTAGCCGGGATGGACGGCATCGGCGCCGATCCGCTTGGCCAGGTCGACGATCTGTTGCATGTCCAAGAAGCCCTTCACCGGTCCCGGCCCGACCAAGTAGGCCTCGTCGGCCTTTTTGACATAGATGCCGGCGGTGTCCGCTTCCGAATAGATGGCGGCCGTTGCGATGTTCAATTCGCGGCAGGCGCGGATGATCCGCATAGCGATTTCGCCCCGGTTGGCGACCAGGATTTTCTTGAACATCGCTCTCGCTCGTCGGCGTGGCGCCGCTTTCGACGGGCGGCCACTGGGGGTTAAAAGATCGCGTAACCTAGCACAGCTTCAGGAGTCTTGTCGAGACGCAAGGAGGAAGCGTAAGGAGTCAGATGTGTCTGCCGGCCCCGGGGAACAGTGGAACGGTCGAGAATCGACACGCGCTCCCGGCCGTTCCACCCAAAGAAGGGGGGGAGATTACTTCGGCTTGATCAGAAATCCCTTGGAGCGGGCGTTTCCACCGCCCGCCACGACATCGATAAAGGTCATACCGGCCTTCGTGTCGGGAACGACCGCTTCGATGGTGGAGTCGTTGATGAACTTATATTCCACTTGCGCGGCTCCGGCGGCGCTGAAGGCCACGCCGTGGAAACATTCCTTCGTGCCGAAATTCTCGCCCTTAATGATGACTTTTTCGCCAGGCTTCGCTTCATCCGGCTCGACCTTCAGGATCTTCGGGCGCTTGGTTCGGTCGCAGACGGGGTCCCTCTCCACCTTTTGGGCGTCAAAGCCCTTGATGGACTCCATATCGAACAGGGAGAAACCGGAACCCTCGACATTGGCCCCTTCGCCTCGGGCGCCGCCGACAGGAACGGCGACGAATCCCGTGATGAGCAGCAATGTGAGAACCGAAGAGACGTGTTTCCGCATACGGACCTCCTTCGCTAGGATTGTTTTTTTGCGAGCGGCGTATACGCTTCGGAAATGATTTTCTGGCCCGCGTCGGACAGGGCGAACTCCCGGAACGCGTCGACCACCGGATTGGGCTCTTTCTTCGAGAGAAGCAACACGGGCCGGCGAAGCGGATAGCGCCCGTCCTTCACTGTCGGCATTTCAGGTTCAACTTTATCGACAGGAAGCAACCGCACCGCGACACCCGTCGTGACGGCCGCCAGAGCCTGTCCGAGAGACACATAGGCCACGGCGGACATGGGCGGGAGGGTGCCGACCACCGTTTTGATCACCTTGTCGTCGCGCCCGATCACTTTGGCTGAATTATGGATCTTGCCTTCAATGCCCAATTGCGCTTCGAAGGCGTCACGGATGTTCTGGTTGCGAGGCCGGTCGATTACCAGAATCCTGGTCTCGGGTCCTCCCAGATCGGACCACATCCTGACTTTGCCCGAAAAGATATCGGCAACCTGTTGTTTTGTCACTTCTTTCGTGAAATTGGAGAGATTGACGATGATGGCGATGCCGTCCCAGGCGATCTGGGCGGCCGACAGTTCCGGGTCCTCGGTTCCGGTGACGGCGAGATGCGCGCGGCCTGATTTCACCAGTTCGACGGGCTTGGAATTTTCATCCCAGAGAATATCGACGTAGGCCCGCGGATTGGCTTTTTCGAAAGCTCGAGCAAGGGCTTCGATGGTTTGTAGTTCCGGGCCGTTGCCGGCGATGATGAGCGAGCCCGACACATCGCCGCCGATGCCCAGGAGGGGGACGCCGGCGATGGTAAGACCACACAGTAACGCGAGCAGAATTCTCGCGCGCATGATCCCTCCTTTCTCAAAGGGTCTCATGGTCGACCTGATAAGGCGTTGGCTGCGAAGGGAAGGGATGATCATAAAAAAGAAGGGCGGAGTCGGCCGTCACAACCGCGGTCAGGAATTCTCTGAGCCGCGATCGGTTGTGGAAGACGGGTCCTGCTGCCCGATATACGTTCCCATAGGCGGGGGGTCGGTTCGCTTGCCGAACATCGGCGGCAGCTTCGAAAACTTGTGCATCCGTTCATTGAGCATATTGTAAGCCTTCATCTCCGAATACGTCGGCTTATGGTCGCCGACGACTTTCGAGGCGAAGGATGAGAGCAAGCGGATCGCCTTCTGAGCTTTACAGTGGGGACACACGGTGTCTTCCGGTCTCGCGTGCACGGATTGGACGATCTCGAACTGTTCGCCGCAGCCTTCGCAGCGGTATTCATACATCGGCATGGATGTGCTCCCGGTAAGCGTGTGCGATCATTCGGGGCGCCGGAGAAGCCGTCGCCGAGACGTTTCGGTTTTGCTCACGGCTTCCAGGGCTTGACCGGCTGCTCAAGTTTGCACTATTGTAACACAGTTCAACGGGTTGCAAGGAGATATGTCGGCGAGGGGAGGCGTGCATGCCTGTGTTGATTCGTAAGTACAAGATGTCCAGCGGGCTGATGCAGGAGGAGCGCATAGATGATCCGGATCGCATTGAGCGGTATATGCGTATCTTCGACAAAGAAGACCTGAAGAAACTCGAGTCCGGGGCCAAGGTGTTCATTGAAAAGGATGAATGGCAACTTCTGCCGTAACCTTCAATCCTGCTTCTCCTCGACGCGTCACTCCATCACCCAGCACGTCTCACTGACCGATGATCTACTGGGTCCATATCGCGCGCGCTATTGACCGAGCGACGCTGCACCGCGATCGCTGTTCGGAGGTGCCATCGAATGTGACCAGCAGCGACTTCTGGGAAGGCGGCTGGTTCGACTATCCTGATAAACAACGGGCGCTACAGGCGATGGAGCAGGCGGGAACGACCGAACAGCGCAAGTGCCCGCTGTGTAAGCCGTAGAGCGTTTCAACATTGCTCCTAAAGTCATGCCCAGACTCGCCCTCCTGCTGAGCACCTTGATCTGGGGGGCGACCTTTCCGGCGACCAAGGCCGTTCTCGATCAAGTTCCTCCGCTCTCCTTTCTGTTCCTCCGCTTCCTGTTAGGGACCCTGTCGGTCGTCAGTGTGTTCGCGCTGCTGGGTAAGCGGCTTCGGTTCGACCGGGACATGCTTCGCATCAGCGTGGTCGCTACGGTATGGCTGTTTCTGGGCTATCTCCTTCAAACCGTCGGCTTGCGAGACACGACGGCTTCCAACTCCGCCTTCATCACCGCGCTCTATGTGGTCTTTGTCCCGTTGTTCCTGCGCCGGCGAGGGTGGCGAGTCTGGCTCTCGGCCGTTCTGGCGACGATCGGCCTTTGGTTTCTCGTCCGACCGACGGTGACCGTCAATCAGGGCGACGCTTTGACATTAGGCTGCGCCGCCGCCTTTGCGGCGCACATTGCCTGCTTGGAGCGGTTTACACGGGTCGGCGATTCGGCTTCGTTCTTCGTGTGGCAATTACTGTTTGTCACGGCGGTGCTGTTGCCTGCGATGGTCTGGGAAGCGCCGGAGCCTTCCGTGTTCACCCCGAGCGCGGTGCTGCTGGTCGGGCTGCTCGTGACGGGTTTGCTGGCCACCGGGGCCTTCGCGGTGCAGATCTGGGCGCAGCGGTTCCTGCCGGCCCAACAGGTCGCGTTGTTGTTCGCCTTGGAACCCGTCTATGCGGCCTGGTTGGCCTGGTGGTTCCTGGGCGAGCGCCTGGATGCCGCGGGCTGGCTCGGAAGCGGAATCATCCTGGGCGCTGTTGCGCTCGGCAGTGCGGAGCCGAAGGTGGCGAATGTGATCGAGCCTCCAGCCTGCATGATGCACGAGGATTCGTGACGAAACCGCGCAGACGCGTCGTGAGACGGGCAAGCGCAGCCACGAGGGAGGGAAGCGGACTTGCGACAGTACGTTGACCGACTGAGTGGCGAGCACGCCCGTCGGAACAGCGTATCCGCGGTTGCAGTAGAAGCCTTGGTGCATCATGCAGGCGAGGGTGCTCGTCATCCGTGAGAGGTGAGGCGTAAGGGGTAAGGTGAGACAACGAACGAGGGGGAATCGCCTCACGTTTCACGCCTGACGCCTTACGGATTGCGATGGCGCAGAAGTTCGGCAACGGCCGCTGGGTTCAAGAGGGATACCTGGATAATCGAATGGAAGGGTGCGTGGTCGGACGGATCACGTTTGCCGCGGTGGGGTCGGTCCCGTTCTATCTGGTCGGGAACTTCAAAGGGGAGATCTACGGCAAGACCATCCGGTTCCGGAACAGTCGGTTCACGGATGACGAGCTGGCCGCGCAGGTGCTGGGCGACTTCGAAGTGCCCCAGGTCGGCGAAGTGAGCCTGATCTCGTTCGACCCCCATCCGTTGCTCACGCCCCATCCCTACATCGAATGGTTCTCGCTCAGGAAGAACCATTACCGCATCGAATTGGCTCCGGAGGATGCCTGGGTGCTGACCGAACGTGAAGCCGCCGAGCTCGACGCCGACAGCCGCTCGATCCGCGAGGAACTGCGCGATCAGGTCCGATCGACCAGGGATCGCGACGACATCGAATGGGTCTAGCCGCGTTTGACACCCTTTCGCTCACCCCTCTAGAATGCCGGCCTCATGAACGATCGATTCCTCAAGGCTTGTCGGCGACAACCGGTCGATTGCACGCCGGTATGGTTCATGCGCCAGGCCGGCCGTTACATGCCGGAGTACCAGAAAGTACGGGCCAAGCACTCGATCCTCGAGGTCTGCAAGACGCCTGAGTTGGCCGCCGAGGTGACGCTGCAACCGATCGAACGGTTCCCGCTGGACGCCGCCATCATCTTTGCCGATATCCTGCTGCCGCTGGAAGCCATGGGCATCAGGTTGGAATTTACAGAAGGAGAGGGACCGGTCATTCACAATCCGGTTAGAGAGCGAGCGGACGTGGAGCGGCTGCGGATGGTGGACGGGGACGAACTGGAGTACGTCGCCGAGGCGATCCGCCATGCGCGGCGGGCCTTGAATGGCCGGGTGCCGTTGATCGGCTTCGCCGGGGCTCCCTTCACCTTGGCTAGCTATGCCGTCGAGGGCGGTGGATCGCGAAATTACGTATTGACCAAGCAGTTGATGTATCGGGAGCCGGAAGCGTGGCATCGGCTGATGGACAAACTGGCGCGCGTGGTGACCGGCTATCTTCGCCGCCAGATCCGCGCCGGCGCGCAGGCCGTGCAATTGTTCGACAGTTGGGTCGGCTGTTTGTCGCCGGGCGATTACGCCGAGTACGTGCTTCCGCACGTGCAACTGATCTTCAAGGGGCTTGAGCGAGAAGGCGTGCCGATGATCCACTTCGGCACCGGCACGGCAGCGCTCCTGCGGTTGATGCGCGAAGCGGGTGGGGACGTCATCGGCGTCGACTGGCGCATCCATTTGGACGAGGCCTGGGCGATGGTCGGGTATGATGTGGCGGTACAGGGCAATCTGGACCCGGTCGCGTTGTTCGCGCCGCTGCATGAGATCGAGCGGCGGGTGGAAGATGTGCTCAGGCGAGCCGGCGGACGCCCAGGGCATATTTTCAACCTCGGCCACGGGATTCTGCCCAACACGCCGATGGCGTCGGTGGGAGCGACGATCGAGATGGTGCATAAGCTCAGCCAACGCTGAATTTGAAGCGAGCAGCGAACAGCGAACGGAGGAGAGGTTGCTTGCTGAGCTTCCTGTGCTGTTGGCTGTTCGCTACCCGCTATTTGCTCAGGAGAGAAGAATGCCCGGACCGCAGAGGCCGACGGCCGTCCTTTTGATGGCCATGGGAGGACCGGATAGCGTGGAGAATGTCGAGCCGTATCTGCGCGATGTGCGCGGCGGGCGCTCCACGCCGCCGGAATTGGTAGAGGAGATCAAGGAGCGATACCGGCTCACCGGCGGAAAATCCCCGGTGCTGGAGATCACCCGTGAGGTCGCGCGCAAGCTGGAGCAGAAACTAAACGGTCCCGGCGGCGAGCGATATCGTGTCGCCGTCGGTCTGCGGCACTGGCGTCCCTCCATCAAGGAGGCCTATGAAGAGCTGATGGACGAGAGGCCCGAGCGGGTGATCGCACTGTGCATGGCGCCGCAGTATTCGTCGATGAGCATCGGCGCCTACATCAGCAAGGTCGAAGAGGCGCGACAGGCGCTCCGCGACGATTGTCCAGTCAGTTATGTCGAAAGTTGGCACCGGCATCCGGGGCTGATCGGGGCCATCGCCGACAACATTCAGCTCGGCCTGCAGACATTCCCTCCCGAGGTGCGGGCCCGTGTGCCGATCCTGTTCACGGCGCACAGCCTGCCGGAGCGGATATTAGAGATGAAAGACCCGTACCCTGACGAGGTGAGAGGCACAATGCAGGCGGTCTGCGAGCGGGTCAGACCGGTCACGGCGCGTTTGGCGTTCCAGAGCCAGGGACGGTCAGGCGAGAAGTGGCTGGGGCCCGATGTCGAGGCCGTCTTGGAGGACTTGCGCCGCGAAGGCCACCGGCACGTCCTCGTCGCTCCGATCGGGTTCGTCTCGGATCATCTCGAAGTGCTGTACGACATCGATATCGAGCTCAAACGGTCGGCCCAAGCCAAAGGCATCCATCTGGAGCGCATTCCGATGCTGAATGCATCCGCGGCGTTGATCGAAACCCTCGCCTCCGTGATCCAGGCGCACGAGGCTGCGCTGGTCCCCTGACGCGGCGTCCGTGACCGGGACACCCCGAACAGTAGTCGTGATCGGCGGCGGCATCGCGGGGCTCGCGACCGCCTTCGCCCTGCAAGAACAAGCCCGGGCGGTGGGCCTGTCCCTCGCCTGTACCGTCGTCGAAGCGGATCGGGTGTGGGGCGGCAAGATCCGGACGAGCCGCGTAGGCGACCTCGTCATCGAGGCGGGTCCGGATTCGTTCCTCTCTCAGAAGCCGTGGGCTATCCAGTTATGCGAGAAGCTCGGGCTGGCCGATCAGCTCATCAACACGAACGAGACGGAGACCAAGGCCTGCGTCTATTCGCGGGGACGGTTGCGCGAGTTGCCCGAAGGCCTGGTTGTCATCGCGCCCGGGCAGATCGGACCGTTCGTCAGAAGCGGCCTCCTGAGCTGGACGGGACTTGCACGGATGGCGCTCGAGGTCGTGCTGCCCCCGCGCCGTGCCGGCGGTGACGAGTCCCTCGCGGAGTTCTTCCGCCGCCGTTTCGGGCGTGAGGCGTTCGAGCGGTTGTTTGAGCCGCTCATGGCCGGGATTTACGCGGGCGATGCGGAACAGATGAGCGTCAGGGCGACATTTCCGCGGTTTCCGGAACTGGAGCAACAACACGGGAGTCTCATTCGGGGCATGTTGGCCGCCCGCAAGGCCGCTCAGACAGGGTCGCCGGGGCCGAAGCTCCGCCGAACGATGTTTGTCGCGCTGCGGAACGGGCTCGGCGATCTGGTCGCGGCGCTCGCGAGTCGCATTCGGAAGGACGGAGCGACCCTGCGACTCGGCGCTCGGGCGGTCGCCCTTCGGGTCCGTTCCAGAGAGATCGGGAAATGGGTGTACGACGTGCAGTTCGACGACGGATCCGTGTACTCGGCCGACGTCGTGGTGTTGGCGACACCCGCGTATGTGTCAGCCGAGTTGGTCAGGCCGCTCAGTCCGTCGGCGGCGGGACTTTTGGAGATGATCCCTTACGCCTCCACGGCGACGGTTTCCTTGGCCTACGGCGCCGACCAGACCCAAGGCTGTGCGAGAGGGTTCGGATTCGTCGTGCCGCGCGTCGAGGGATGCAATCTGATCGCCGCGACGTGGACGTCCCTGAAATGGGCTCACCGCGCGCCGGCGGGAACGATGCTCGCCAGATGTTATCTCGGCGGCGTCGGACGGGAAGCGATCGTGCAGGCGGACGACGAGACAATGGTGCGGACGGTGCGTGAGGAGTTGCGGGTCATCACCGGCCTCGAGGCGTCGCCGAACTATGTCGAGGTGCATCGCTGGAGCCGCGCCATGCCGCAATATACCCTCGGCCATCTCGATCGACTCAGAGACATCGAGACGGCGCTGAGCCGGTTTCCGGGCTTGTTCCTGACCGGAGCCGCCTATCGCGGGGTCGGCATCCCTGACTGCATCAGAGACGGATCGACCGTCGCGGGGGCGGCCGTCCGTTACTTGACCGCGCGCGGATCCGGATTATTGTATAGCGCGGAGTCTCATGGATAACGCGCTGACCATTCTGAACGTGAGCGGTCCTTATCGGGAACCGCGCGAACCCGTTTTTTCCTACGACTATGCGATCCAGCGTCCGACCTGGCCCACTCCGTTCGGCGTCCGGGTGAAAATCTCGATCGCCGATGAATTGGACTATGTGAAGGGCAAGTTGTTGGGGCAGGTCACCGGCACTCCCGGACAACAAGTGTTGCTCAATCAGGTGCTGACCCGTCGCATCGCCGATCAGAAACTGCGCATCGCCGACCAGGAAGGCATGCTGTCGGAGCGCCAGGATGTGCTGATCGGTCCCTTCACCGGTCCCCTCAACCATCTGTTCCCGCGGCTGGATGCCTGGCTGAACGACGAACAAGCGTCGCTTCGAGCGGAGATCCGACAGCGAGTCCGTCTGTAGCGGAAATTCGTGCCGCAGGAGAGCCTATCCCCGTGCTCGGAACCAACCCACAGAATCTGTGGATAACCGTGTGGACAACCGAGTTTCCGCGCGATGATCCGCAGAAACGGCGAGCCCGCGAGCAACCTGCCCAACTTTTAGGCATTGGGTTTCTTCGTGCTCGGCCTACAAGATCTTGTGGGTCAAATCTTTCAGCTAGGGAATTCACTAGGTTAGAGAGGAACTACGAAAATCGCTGGGGATAGAACATGCGCTGGAGTCCGAATTTCGCGCAAAAAGCGGGCCTGAACTCGGGCGATCAGAAGACGCGTCGGTAGTGCTTGGAATGGACTCCCGATTCATCCGCGAAACCCAGCGAGGCGATGTCGGGCTGCCCGGTGTCGTGCAGATTGATTCGATAGTGGCCGCGGACCTGCTCCATCGCGTCTTCAAACGGAATCGCCCGCGGGTACAGCTCGCCCGGCGCATGGGCGCCTCGGGCGAGGACGCGGACGGCATCGGGCTGCGCGTATTTCGGGTCCGAAAAAATGTAAATGTCCGCCAGGGCGTGATCGCCGAGTTGGTGGCCGGGCGTCGTCGGCGGCAACAGGTTGGACAGGGTGTTGGAAAGCCGTGCGTCGCGGAACCGCTTCAGCAGTCCGACAATCTGGCTGTTGGTCGCCTGGACCGGGACCACAATGCTGATCGCATTCACGTCGGGAATGGTGGCGTGAACTTTGTAGATGACCGGCGCGGCGTCGGCGTCATCGGGAATCGCGGTCGGCACCGGTTCGGGGTTTGCGGCTTGTTTGTGCTTGGAACTCGGGACGATGAGGGCGATAAACATCCACAATCCGAAGATCACGCCGAAGACAACGATGAGCGGATGCACGCCGGCGCGTTTGCCTTCCTGGTAAGAGTTTTCCTCGCGCTCCATAGGTCACCTGCGCCCTGGGCTGCGGCGTCACGATCCGGCGTCCGGTCGGGCGGACGCCTTCGCTTCTTGTTGTTTGGCCTCCTCCCACAACGCGTCCATTTCGGCGAGCGACAGGTCGCCGAGTGGCCGGCCCTGACGTGCCGCCTCGGCCTCGATGTGGCGAAACCTCTCCAAAAACCGGTTCGTGGCGCGGCGCAGCGCGTCTTCCGGGTTGACGTTGAGCAGGCGGGCCAGGTTGACAAGCGAGAACAGGATATCTCCGAGTTCCGTCGCCACGGCCTCCGGCGGCGCGGAGCCGGCGCCATCGGCCAACGACGAGGAATCGCCGCGAGGCGGAGGCAGCAGCTCGGCTCGCAGTTCCTGGATTTCCTCTTCGATCCTGTCGAGCACCTGTTCGACGCCCTGTGCGTTGTGCGGCCAATCGAAACCGACGCGCGACGTTCTGGCCTGGATCTGATACGCCCGCAGCAGGGCCGGTAGGGTCTTGGGCACGCCGTCCAGGACGGAGCGGGTCCCTCCGGATTGTTCCCGCTCGGCCCGTTTGATGTCTTCCCAGCGGCTCAGCACCTGGTCCGCGTCGACCGCCGATTCGCCTTGACGATCTCTTGCGAACACGTGCGGATGCCGGCGGATGAGCTTGTCGGCCAGCATCTGCATGACCTCCTCGATCGTGAAGGAGCCGGCTTCCGTCGCGATCTGGGCGTGAAACAGGACCTGCAGCAGCAGGTCGCCCAACTCCTCTTTGAGCTTGGCCGTGTCCCGTTTGTCGATGGTTTCCAGGACTTCGTAGGCTTCCTCCAGGAGGTAGGGCTTCAACGACTCATGGGTTTGCTTGCGGTCCCAGGGACAGCCGTCGGGCGCCCGGAGCGCGGCCATCAATTCCACGAGCTTGCTGAAACGCTGCGACATGCGGGAGACCTTGTTGCGTCGGCCAGATTGCGGCGGTGCGGAGCCCATTATACCGACTTCCGTCGCCGCTTCAATGCCCGTCTGCGGCTTGCGCCTCCGGTCGGGCGTGTGGTAGCCTACCCCTCGTTTTCTCTGCCTGGATGGCGGTGGCTGCGATGAGCGGAGAGGACGAGAAAGGGTTTGTCATCCGAGATCGCCGGGGAAGGGGGAGTTCGGAAGAGTCTACACCCGCCGGTCAGTCTGGTACCGCCTCAGAAGCTGGTTCGACGGATGCCTCCGCGCGGACCGCCGGTCAATCGCCCGGATCGAGTGTTCCCGTCACGTTTTCGTCGTTCGTCATTTCCCTCGGCACTTCCGCGTTTATGCTGATGGGGGAGCAGGTGGATCCTCAACAGCAACAGGTTCCGGTCAATCTGCCGCAAGCCAAAGAGATCATCGATCTCCTATCCGTTCTGGAAGTCAAAACGAAGGGCAACCTGACTTCGGAGGAGCAGGGGGTGCTGAGCGAGATGCTCTATGCCCTGCGCATGAAATACGTCGATTTGGCGACGGGCAAGCGCGCGATCCACACGCCGTAAGCGCCGGAGCGCACGCCCTGGTCGCCGACTCCTTCCGCGGTCTCTTGTCCTTTCCCATCGCCGTTTCCGATGCCGCCCCTGTGTCGTCGCGGTTTGAAGAAGAGTGCTCATGAGCCGTTGACCTTTTATCCTCTCCCCCAGGATGGGGGAGAGGGGAGGGTGAGGGGGCATTTTCAAGCAGCTTTTGTGACTGTGGTGTGAATTCGCTATAGTGACTTGACGGCATTCACGGAGCATTCTGAGGGTCGGATGTCGGAACCGTTTGAAGTCGGCAAGGTCGAAACGCCGGTCGCGACGCTGAAGAGTTCCAGCGATCAGCCCGGCGACACGGCGCCGCCGTCGGGCGGTGCAAAGCCGGCAGTCCGTCCGATCGGCCAGGCGCCCGCCGGTCCCACCGAGCCGGATCGCCGAACGATGCATTTGCGGCCGGTGTGGATTGTCTTGATTCTCCTCCTTCCCTGCCTAGCCCTCACGGTCTACTACTCCCAGTACGTGCCGGGGACTGCCGAATCCGGCTCCTTCCTCCCCAGCACCGGGTACGCCTTTGTGCTGTTGTTGATCAACCTCGATCTGATCGGTCTGGTGGTGCTGGTGCTGTTGCTCTCGCGCAACCTGATCAAAGCCTATTTCGAACGCCGGCACCGGCTGGCGGGATCGGGCTTCCGCGCCAAGCTGGTCGCGGCGTTCATCGGCTTTTCGCTGATCCCGACCGTGCTCCTGGCCTTCGTGGCGAGCGGACTGGTGAACAAGGCGGTGGATGTGTGGTTCAGCGACCAGATCGAGCGCGTCATGAAGGATTCCTACGAAGTGGCGAGGATGCATCACGCGGGCCACATCGCCCTGGCGGTGAACAGCGCGCGGGCGATCAGCCACGAAATTTATCGGGAAGACCTGTTGACGCACGAACAGCGTGACCTGCTGGTGGCGGCGATGGCGCGCAAGCGGGTGGAATACAATGTCGCCGGCATCGAAGTCTTTTCCGCCAAGATGGAGACTCTGACCAAAGCCCTCAATCCGGATGTGCCCGCGATGGTGCTGGATTTGCCGATCGGCCAACTGGTCCTGCAGGTTCTGAACGAAAAGCAGGAGCTCACGTCCGTGCAGGAAGCACAGAACGGGCGGCTGATCCGCGCGGGGGTGCCCATCGCCTCGAACGCCCGGCGCGGCGAGATCGACGGCGTGGTCGTGGTCGATGCCTACGTGCCGGAATCGCTGTTGGCCAAGATGGAGGGCATCGGCCGGCAGTATGCCGAATACAAACAGATCAAGGCGATGAAGAATCCCATCAAGGCCGGCGCGTACCTCTTCGTCGCCGTGATCACGGTCCTGATTCTCTTCGGCGCGACCTGGTTCGGCTTCTACGTCGCGCGCGGCATCACGGTGCCGATCCAACGGCTGGCCGAAGCGACCGAGGCCATCGCGCAGGGCGACTTGAACGTGAACATCCAGGTCAAGGCCACCGACGAGATCGGGACATTGGTGGATTCGTTCAACCGGATGACCGAGGACCTGCGGTCCAGCAAGTCGAAACTGGAAGAAGCCAACGTCTCGCTCCGCCAGTCGAACCTTGAACTCGATCGCCGCCGCGCCTACATTGAGACGGTCGTGGATACGATCGCGGCCGGCCTGCTCTCGATCGACCGCCATGGGATCATCACGACCTTCAATCCGTCGGCCGAGCGCATCCTCGGTTTGTGGGGAGATCGGTTCCGCGGCCGGCCGGCCAATGAAGCCTTCAAGGAATTCGGGTTGGATCTGTTTCAGACGGTGTACGACCGGATGCGGGCCGATCAACGGGACAACCTGGCGATCGAAGGACAGGTGGAGGTGCAGGGCAAATTTCTCACGATCGGCCTGAGCTGCTCGCGGATGCGGGATGAAGCCAACAAGGACCTGGGGTTCGTGTTGGTGTTCGAGGATCTCACCGAATTGATCAAGGCCCAAAAGGCGGCCGCCTGGCAGGAAGTCGCCCAACGGGTCGCCCACGAGATCAAGAATCCGTTGACGCCGATCCAGCTCTCGGCCCAGCGGCTGCGAAAAAAATTCTTCGACAAAGCGCCGGACTTCGACCGGATCTTCGACGAGTCCACCCAGGTGATCATCAACGAGGTCGCCAGTCTCAAACAGATGGTGGACGAATTCTCCAAGTTCGCCCGGATGCCGGCGCCTCGCCTGGCGCCGGGATCGATTCATGAGGTGATTAAAGAGGTGGCGGCTTTGTATCAAGGAGCGCATCGCGATGTGGAATTCGTGCTGAGCCTGGACGACGATCTTCCGGCGCTGAATTTCGATCGCGAGCAGATCAAGCGGGTGTTCGTGAACCTGTTCGATAACGCCGTGCAGGCCATGAATCAGAAAGGCCGGTTGTGGGTCTCGACGCGGTACGACACGAAGCGGCGTCGGGCGATCGTGAGCGTAGCCGACGAGGGCGTGGGGATCGCTCCCGAGGATCAGGACAAATTGTTCGTGCCGTACTTTTCTCGCAAAAAAACCGGGACGGGGTTGGGCCTGGCCATCGTGCGCCGCATCATTACCGATCACGAAGGGCAGATCCAGGCGGGTCACAACCAACCCAAAGGCGCGGTGTTCACGTTCGAATTGCCGGTGTAGCAACCGTGACATGGGGCGTAGACCGTGACGAGCGATAGGCCGATCCGGCTTAGAAGCGCCCGGCACTCTCGTTCGCCACATGTCACGAGTCACGCGCGACGCGTAACGAGGTGGGAATGTCGGCGACGATTCTGATTGTGGACGACGAAGTGTCCATTCTGAATTCGCTGAGCAGCATCCTGGAAGACGAGGGGTACGAGGTCGTCGTGGCGAAAAGCGGCGCGGAGGCGCTGAAGATCTTCGCTTCGGATCCGCCCGATCTGGCGCTGCTGGACATTTGGATGCCTGAAATGGACGGCCTCGAGACCCTCCGCCGGATCCGGGAACTGGCTCCCCAGGCGATGGTCATGATGATGTCCGGCCACGGCTCCATCGAGACAGCCGTCAAAGCGATCAAGCTGGGCGCCTACGATTACATCGAGAAGCCGCTTTCGCTGGAGAACGTGACGCTCCGCGTCAAGCACGCGCTGGATCAGCACCGGCTCGAGCAGGAGAACCTCAGCCTTCGGACCAAGGTCGAAAAGCGGTTCGAGCTGGTCGGCGATTCGCCGGCCATGCAGCGACTCCGGCAGTTGATCGCCACCGCGGGGCCGACCAACAGCCGGGTGTTGATCTCCGGGGAGAACGGCACTGGGAAAGAGTTGGTGGCCCGGGCGATCCACCAGCAGAGTCCGCGCGCGGACCGGCCGTTTGTCGCGGTGAACTGCGCGGCGATCCCTGAGACCTTGATCGAAAGCGAGCTGTTCGGCCATGAAAAAGGAGCGTTCAGCGGGGCCACCTCGATGAAGCGCGGCCAGTTCGAACAGGCCGACGGCGGCACCCTGTTCCTCGACGAGATCGGCGACATGAGTCTCAACACGCAGGCGAAGGTGCTGCGCGTCTTGCAGGAGCAGCAATTCACCCGCGTCGGAGGAACGAGGTTGTTGAAGGTCGATGTGCGGGTGCTGGCCGCATCCAACAAGGATTTGCCCAAAGAAATCGAAAAGGGGACGTTCCGGGAGGACTTGTTCTACCGGCTGAACGTCGTCCCGATCGATGTGCCGCCGCTTCGCGAGCGCCGGGAGGATATTCCGTTGCTGGTGCGGCATTTCATGCTCCTCAATGCGGAGGAACAAGGTCTGAAAGTGAAGCAGGTCACGTCCGAGGCGATGGACCTGCTCCAGCAATACGAGTGGCCCGGCAATATCCGGGAGCTCCGCAATTTGATCGAACGCCTGCTGATCATGGTGCCGGGCAACGTGATCGAGGCGTCGCACGTCGCGATGTCCTTGCACTCCCGCCCAGCCGCCGCTGCTCCGGCGGCCGCTCCGGCCGGTTCGCTGCTCACCAAACACTATGACTCGCTTCGCGACGCGCGGAACGCGTTCGAGAAGGAGTACATCTCCCGGAAACTGCGCGAGCACAACTGGAACATCTCGCGCACCGCCGACGATCTCAAGATCGAACGCAGCCACCTGCATCGGAAGATCAAGTTGCTGGAAGTGGAGATGCGGCCGGAGAGCTGAGGAGAGGGTTGGCGCGGCGCGCGCAAACGTGATGCCGGCCATCCGCCTGCTGCGGTGTTTGTCGCAGGACATGCTCAACATCAGCGAGTCAGCAATCAGCCGATGAGCGGCGAATCGGTGACCATCACCATTGAAAAGCTGGTGCAAGGCGGGAAAGGGCTGGCCCGGCATAACGGACAGGTATTGTTCGTGCGGGGGGCCATTCCGGCGGAGCGCGTGGCGGTTATTGGAGGGGCGTCGAAAAAAGGCTATCAGGAGGCGGCGATCAGGGACATCGTGCGGGCGTCACCGCATCGGGTCGTGCCGCCGTGCCCGGTCTATGACACGTGTGGGGGATGCCAACTGCAGCATATTCGGTATGAGGCGCAACTTGAGCTGAAACGCGAGGTGCTGGGAGAGACCTTGGCGCGGGTGGGGAAGTTGAAGGTCGAAGACATCGCTCCGGTCATTCCTTCGCCAAACGCGTACGGGTACCGCAGTTCGGTTCGCTTCACCGTGTTTCGTCGACGAGCTGGATTTGCGCTGGGTTTCCATCAGGAGGGCTCGCACAAACCGGTTGAAGCGTCTTGTTGTCTCCTGGCGCCGGACCGGGTACGCCGCCTGATCGCGCTGATGAGCGAGCGGTTGGCCGCTCGTCGGACCTTGCCGGTGCGACTGGAAGCGCTGGAGGTCAAATATTCGGTCGCATTCGGTTCGATCCTGCTGGTCTGGCATACCGGGCCGGCGACACGGGAACAGGCTCGCGAACTCTGGGATCTGTGGGGCGACGGCCTGAACGTGGTCGGCCAGGTCCTCGTCAGCCGGAACGGAACACGATGGGTGGCCGGTCAGGATTGGGTCGCCGATCGGCTCGGCGAGCTGCTGTTTCGGATCAGCGATCGATCGTTCATGCAAGCCAACTGGGCGCTGAACGAATCGCTCTCGCGGACGATTGCCGAGTGGGCGGCGCCGGCGCCGGGACTGCGCGTGCTCGAATTGTTCGCCGGAATCGGCGCGCTCGGGCTGCCGATCGCGAAGCGTGGCGCGCTGGTGACGCTCGTGGAAGGGAACCCCTGGGCGATGGCTGATGCGCGACATGCGGCGAGAGCCAACCACGTCGGCCGTTGCCGGTTCCGGCGGGAATCGGCGGAGGGGTTCTTGGCGAGGGTTCACCCCGGCGAGTACGACGTGGCGCTGGTCGATCCGCCGCGTACCGGGTTGAGCGAAGCCTGCGTGCAAGGACTGGCGCGTCTCGGCGCCAGCCGGTTGCTGTATCTCTCCTGTGATCCGCCCACCTTGGCGCGCGACCTGGCCCGTCTCTGCGCCGGCGGTTATCGGATCGCCAAGGTCCAGCCCTTCGACATGTTTCCCCAGACCGCGCATTTGGAAACGTTGGTGGAGTTGGCGCGTTGACCATCTGTGCGCCCGTCCGCTAAGATCTGCTCCCCCATGACGACCTATCGCCAAGCCGGAGTGGACATCGAAGCCGGGAACGAGTTCGTGCGCCGGATCACACCGCTTGTCCGGTCCACCTTCCGGCCGGAAGTGCTGACCGATCTGGGCGGCTTCGGCGGGCTGTTTCGCTTCCAGGCGGATCGGTACACGGATCCGGTGTTGGTCTCCGGGACCGACGGCGTCGGCACGAAGCTCAAAATCGCGTTCCTGATGGACCGCCACGATACGGTGGGCGTCGATCTGGTCGCCATGTGCGTGAACGATGTTGCGGTCAGCGGCGCCGAGCCGCTTTTTTTTCTCGACTATCTGGCGACCGGGAAACTCAGCGTCTCGAAGGCCGAGGCGATCGTGCGCGGCATCGCGGAGGGCTGCCGGCAGGCGGGCTGCGCGTTGATCGGCGGGGAGACCGCCGAAATGCCGTCCTTCTACGCGGAGGGGGAGTATGATCTGGCCGGCTTTGCGGTCGGCGTCGTGGATCGGCCGAAATTGATCGACGGGCGGGACATCGTTCCCGGCGACGTGCTGGTCGGGTTGGCGTCCTCGGGGCTGCACAGCAATGGGTATTCGCTGGTACGGCGCGTGCTGCTGGAGGAATGCGGATTGAAGATGGACAGCCGTTTACCCGAATTGGCCCAACCGCTCGGGGAGACGTTGCTCACGCCGACGCGCATTTATGCCAAGCAAATCCTCGCGCTGGCGCGGGAATTCTCCATCAAGGGCCTCGCGCATATCACCGGCGGCGGCATCACGGAAAATCTCCCGCGTGTGTTGCCCAAAGGATGCCGAGCGAAAATCCGCCGCGGCGCTTGGCCGGTGCCGGCCATCTTCGGAGTGATCCAGGAGCGCGGACGAGTCGATCAAGACGAGATGTATCGCGTGTTTAACATGGGGATCGGGCTGATTCTGATCGTGCCGCCGTCGGTTGCCGAAGGGGTGATCGCCCGTGCCGTTGAGCTGGGAGATCGTGCCTACCGGATCGGCGAGATCGTGGCTTTCGGGTCGGAGGATCAACAGGTCGAATATGTCGGCTAACCCGACCACGCCGCTCCGTCTGGGGGTGTTGGCCTCCGGCCGGGGATCGAACCTCCAAGCGATCATCGACGCGATCGAAGCCGGGTCGCTGCCGGCGCAGATCGCTGTCGTGATCAGCAACAAGAAGGAGGCTCAGGCGCTCGAACGGGCAAGGAAGCACGGGGTGCCCGATGTGTTTCTCGATCCCAAATCCTTTGCCGGCCGGCCCGACAGCCGGGAGGCCTACGACCACGCCGTTCTGGACCTCCTGCGAAAATACGAAGTCGAATTGGTTCTCCTCGCGGGGTACATGAAAATCGTCACGCCAGTGCTGATCAACGCGTACGAGAACCGCATGATGAACATCCATCCGTCACTGCTGCCGGCCTTTCCCGGCCTGGACGTCCAGAAGAAGGCCTTGGACTGGGGGGTCAAAATCGCCGGCTGCACCGTCCACTTCGTGACCGAAGGGGTGGACGAGGGACCCATCATCATCCAGGCCGCCGTGCCGGTGCTGGATGGAGACACACCTGAAACGCTGGCCGCACGGATCTTGGAGCAGGAACATCGGATTTATCCGCGAGCGGTGCAACTCTATGCCGAAGGGCGTCTGAAGGTGGAAGGGCGCCGCGTCTGCGTGCACAATGCCGTTTCGGACGAGGCGGGGGCGCTGCGGAATCCTGTGTAGACCATGGCCAGCCCGGCAGAGATTCGTGAGGAGCAGATTCGGATGCTGCGGCTCCGCCTCCGCGTGGATCTCACCTGTTACCGGTTGCGTTTTACGCAACTCAGCCGGGAGGAAGCGGCGGAATTGATCGAGCGGACGAAAACGGAGATTCTCGAGTTGTTTCCGGACAAGGAGCAGGTGTTCGAATTGGTGCTGCGGCCCCGATTCGAACGCATCCTGAACGAACGGGCGCTGGCGGAATGGGGCGTCGCCGACTCCCTCAATTAGCGTGAAGTTTCGGTGGAGTCGCCGGCGGCGGTTGTGTATAATTTCGGAGGTTCGACAAACGGCGAGCGCCGCGCTTCCTCCCCGTCTCCTCCGCAGCCGAGAAGCCCGGGCAATGTCGCTCAGGCCGAGCCTGCGGTCAAGAAGGTCGGCGCTCGCTTTCTTTGTCGGCGAACCGCTCCTAGCGGGGAGCGAATAGCACAACGTCCGGCTATTCGCTGTGTGCCGCTCGCCAATGGCTCGCAGCAAGGTGGGGGGCTAGCTCAGTTGGGAGAGCACGACGTTCGCAACGTCGGGGTCGGGGGTTCAAATCCCCTGCCCTCCACCATCCCGCGGTGCTCGTTATTCGTCACTCGTCGTTCGTAGGGATTTGAACCCCCGACCGGGGAATGCGAAGGGGGTGCGCCCCCTTCGCGGGGAGCGCACGAGGGGGCTGGCCCCCTCTGTGGGAGTCGGCGAGGCGAGCTTCAGGGCCGAGCCGCCGACGGAGGGGGTTCGACTCCCCTGCCCTCCACCATACCAACCTTCGGTTGAGTCGGCGGCTCGTTTGCGGTTTATCGAATGTGCTGCCGCCGGAGAAATCCCTCCAATGAGGCGTTGTCATGGGAAGTTGAACCCACGACAGGGAGTTTCGAAGGGGGTGTGCCCCCTTCGTGGGGCGCACGGCGCGACGAATAAGGAGCGCCACGTTTGTGCGCGCTGGCGAGTCGGTGAGCCGGCGGGGGTTCGCATCCATTTGATGCGAACTCGTCCAAGGGGGCTGGCCCCATTCGTAGGAGCCGGTGAGGCGAGCTTCAGGGCCGAGCCGCCGACGGAGGGGGTTCAAATCCCCTGTTCTCAACTTTCCTTCTCCCCATGGACTCGGTGAACTCCTGGGCGACCACAAGTCGCTCCTTCCGGGCAAACTCTCGGAGCTCCGTGAGCTGGCTTTCGACGGAGAGGATCTGTCGGTCGTCCTCGTCGGTAGACTTCCGGGCGTAAAGGAAGTATTTCGACGGTGTCATGGTCGACACTCCTGGATCGGGTTTGCGGAGATCCACCGTCGCCTCGTAGCTTTGGGCTGGCCGTCTCAAGAGTGTACGGGACGGCGAACCCGGAGCTTGTGGTCGGTCACCAACACAAACGCGCGCTTCCAGGTCTCCACGGGTTCAGTCTCAAACAAAGCCCGGATGCGTCTCACCAGTGCTTCACGGCCGGGAACTCGGAGGCGCACGAGCAACAGGCCATGGTGGGTGCCTGGGGTGAAGCGGCGGAGATCGGAGAAGTCGAGGTCCTGGGTGATGAGAAAACTTCCGGCTGCCTGTGCGGCTGCCCAGATTTCTGGATCCTCACGTCCCGCCAACCCTTCTTGGGGGACCGTGTCTGTTTCATGTCCGAGTTGAGCGAGGACTCGAGCCAGCGGGCCGGCAAATTCTCGTCCAGTTTGATCTTCACGAGATGTTTGGAATGCTCGGAACGGGAAGGTCTTCTTCTGCTGAGGCGGCGGCGAACGCGATCACGGCGCGCACGTCGCGCTCGGTCAGGGTGGGAAAATCCGCGAGGATCTCTTCAATGGTGGCTCCTTCAGCCAGGGTTGCGAGTATCGTGCGCACGGTCACTCGCGTGCCTTTGACGACGGGCTCCCCGCCGCAGATCTTGGGATCACGAACGATGTGTTGCTGGTACTCCATCAGCAGCAGCCTCCCGTGTTTCCTACTGTCTTGCAGGGTGCACGTATTGTGCCAGAACTGCACGCGATTGTCATGTGGTCCGCGCGGGCTCTCTCCCTCTCGATCGCGTTTGGGCTGTCGCGTCGTGAATCCGGACGAGCGTCCCCTTCGGCGGGCGGGCCTGTCCCGAGCTTGTCGAGGGGCCGAACCGTGCGGCCGGATGACGAAACCCCTGGCGGCTCGTGGCGGTCAGGAGGCGAATGTCACGTGAGGGATTGAATATCCGGGCCCATGTGATCGAAGGGGCTGGTTCAAGCGAAGCTTGGTTTGGTGGACCCTCTTGCGGCGCGCTGCGACCTCCTGCGCGCCGGAGAAGTCCCTTGCATGGTGCCTCCGGGCTTACGCGGGCTGGACGCAGAGGGTGCCCCGGGAGGAGCGGCCTCGGCCGGGCCGATCATCGCCTGTCCTCCAGATGGCGCATCTCGCCCGCTTCCGAGAACCGGAAAAGGTTCCCGACCCCTTTTCCTCCCCCCGAAAACCGGAAAAGGCTCCCGACCCCTTTTCCTCCCCGACCCCAGTCACAAACCAGTCACGATTTAGGAGACGGTATAATACATTGTGCACATTATGCTACATTAGGGACAGACGATGCTTGTCAAAGACACCATGATCGTCATCCATCTGGCGAAGCTCACGCTGTTGGCGAAGAGCTGCGAGCATTTCAAGCCGGTGCTCATTCCCGATGAAGTGTCTAAAGAGCTCCGAGTTGGCAGGCAAAGGGGTTATGAAGATGCCATCGTGGCTGAGGATCTCATCAAGGCGGGCAAGCTGAGGGTCAAGCGCGTTCACGACAAGGCTCTTCTAAAGAAGGCGGAGGAGTTTAACGTGCACGGGGGCGAGGCTGAGGCCCTCGCGCTCTACTGGCAGGAAGGGGCTGACTACCTGGCCACAGACGACGACAACGTTAGGAAGAAGGCGGTGCTGTTAAGCCTCAAGGTAATCGGCACGCCCGCCATGATCCTAACCCTGTTTAAGGCCAAGGTGATCAGCAAGGAGAAGTTCATTGAGAGTACGCAGGGGTTGCGGAAGATCGGGTGGTTCAGCAGCGCCGTGATCGACACGATGCTCAGGGAGGCAACATGAAGCGGGATGCGATTGGGATCAGGCTGCCGAAGGATATGCTGATGAAGATTGAACGATTGAGCAGGGAAGAGCACGAGGACCGAAGCGCCATCATCAGGAAACTTGTCATGCGGGGCTATGCGGATTTGATGAAAGAGAAGGCGGCGGACCGATATCGACAGGGCAGGGTGAGCTTGTCGAAAGCGGCCGCGGAAGCCGGTCTGACGTTGTGGGAGATGGAGCACTACCTGGTCGAGCGGGGCTTCAAGTCCGGTTATTCGGCTGAAGACTTGGAGCGGGAAGTGGCAATGCTGAAAGGATAGGACATCCCTTTAGCCTGAGCTATTGCGCCTAGCGGGTTGTTGAAAAACTATTTGGATACCCTCGAAGCGCGGAACGATAAGAGATCGCACATGCGATCAGAAGGCCCCGCAGGATGTTCAAAAAGGCCGTCCAGCGCGGCCGCCTGTCTGCCAGAACACAGGCAGGCAGCGAGCGAAGAGGCGAGGCGTCCTCGGGGTACCCGTTGCTCTTCCCGTGGCAACGGGTCCAAAACGTTGAGCCTCTGAGCGACGCGATCACCCGTCAAACGGGTACCCGGCTGGCGGACTTTTTCAACATTCTGCTGGTGTTGCGTCCCGGAAATACGATGTCTAAGTGGATCCATGTGCTCCGGCGGTGGCTGAGCGCCTCTGCACCTCCCGGAGCGGCTCTTCCGGGCCTTGCCGAACGGAATCCTTCCGGAATTCCCGTGGCTGTGGCCGCTTACGGCCACAGTGCCGTGGTCAGTTCCGGCTTTCCTGCTCGGCAAAGCCTCGGTGAGCACCCCGCGGAGGAGCGGCCTCGGCCCGGCTAATCATCGCCTGTCCTCCGGATGGCGCATCTCGCCCGGCTTCCGAGAACCGGAAAAGGTTCCCGACCCCTTTCCCTCCCCACATGAGCATCATTCCTCCATCTGAAACGTCAGTCCGAGTTGCCGCGCGGCCTCCTTCATCGCCTTCAGCGCCGGATCGTTCTCGCTCATCGCCCGGCCCTCGGGGAGCACCATCTCGAACTGCACGCCGAGCTGCAGCTTCTTCAGGTTCATCCGCGCAGCGGGCCCCACGAAGCAGCGGAAGAGCTCGCCCCAGTTCTCGACCGGAACGTCGCCTCGGACAACGAACCGCCGGACCGTACCCTTGGCCCCGGGCTTCTCCGCAGTAGCGGTCCCCGAGGCTTCCCCGGTAGTTGTGACGACGCCCGCGCCACCTGGTTCTCCAGTTCCTGCTCCAGCTCCAGCGAGCTCCTCGCCCCCCGGAACCTTCGCCTGCTCCGGCGTGAATGGCGGGATGATCCACACGCCGTCCTCGCTGGGATCGAGGGACACCGACTGTTTGCAGTAGCGGGTCTGGAGAGTCGAGAGGCTTCCGCCCCGACCGATGCCCACCAGTCCATCAACGCAGGCCTGGGCGAGCCCCGCGGTCACCGCCTCCTTGGCCGCGACCATGGGCTTGTCCGTAAACCGGAGGAAGGCCTCGACGGCATCCTTCAGGCGCAGTCCGCCTTCCTTGGGGATCAGGCCCGTGCTCTCGAGCGTCACGGAGCCAACGCGCCGAAGAATCCACTCCTCGTCCTCGACGAGCGTGGTCCACAAATAGCCGAGGTGTTCCTGGAAAGTCCGGCGCGCGTCCGAGAGCACGCACGGCTCGACCTCCTGCCCGCGCATCCGAAGGGCCACGGAGTAGGCGGGGCCCAGCGCCTCCAGCGCGGCTTTGCGCGCCGCGTCCAGGCGCTTCTTGAGATCCTCCTGCTGCTCCTCGTCGAGCTGATCCCAGTAGTCCGCGCGCACGCCCTCCAGAGCCGCCCGCTCCCGGTGTGCCTGCCGCAGTTTGCTCAAACCCCGAGCGGTTCCCACCAGGAAGAGAAGTGTGTTGCGGTAGAGGCGGTCCTTTCCACCGCACCGCGTGCTGATCGCCTTCACACGCTCGTGGATCGCGTCCTTCGCCCCGCCGTTCTCGTCCCAGGCGAGCGACGGTGGCAGGACCAGCAAGGTGAGCGACTTCTGCTCCGGCAGGTCCTCCGCGGGGTTGACGATCACGCGCCATGTCGCGCCGGCGAGAGCTCCCTTCTGCGACTCGGCCCGGAGGTCCTCAAGGATCTCTTCGGCGAAGTTCTCCTTCGCACTCTGCTGGCGGTACTGGACAACCAGCTTGTTGAGCGTCGGCTTGGTGCCGAACCAATAGCGCTTTCCAAGGCTTCCGGCGGTCGCCGTATGGAGGTAGAAGCAGCGGTTCTCCAGCTCCAACAAGGCCCCGTCCGCGTAGTTCCAGTTCAAGCCGTGCCGGGAGCATGCGAGCTTCAGGTCCTTCGAGCTGAATCCGCTGCGACCGCCCTGGCCGCCGAACGAGCCGAGAAGGATGGCGGCCGCCAGACCTTTTCCGATGGCCTCGCTCCGGTAATCGCCTCCGCGCTCCTCGTCGAAGAGGCCGGCGTTGGAGCGGTCCCCGATGACGTCGGCGGCGGCAACTGACTGGTACGGGGGCCCCCAGAGTCGCGTCAAAGCAGCCTGCAGGGCATCAACGGACCAGCGGATATGGCACGGCTGGATCAGGTGCTGGGTTTCGGTATT